>Ga0316201_10000005_pt1 | contig 102280 bp, 105 predicted proteins | sample CS6wburrow_MG_FD_204516 | JGI IMG/M metagenome (GOLD analysis project Ga0316201, IMG submission 204516) | Coastal sediment microbial communities from Delaware Bay, Delaware, United States - CS-6 worm burrow | ecosystem: Environmental > Aquatic > Marine > Coastal > Sediment | place: USA...
GCCGGTTGACCTCAGCATCGTAGAAGCAGAACGTGTAGCTCACTCTTACCGGCCGGTCAGGATGACCGTCCTTCTCTTTCGTCACGCGCACTGAGGGGACGCGTCTCCCGTCTGTCCACGGATCACTTATGGTGATCAGATGTTCCCACTCCATCTAATTTTGCGCGCTGGAGACCCCCGGCTTTAGCCGGGGGAGGAAAGCGCGCCCTCCTTTTGGGTTGTAAAGCGCTTCGCTCGTGATAGAACGCTGCTGGGGGCCGGGCGGGCCCCAGCAGCACGCGGAGAGACGGTAAGACATCGGCGAGGCTTCCCCTCGACGCTGCGCGTCGAGGGGAAACGTGAACCATCTTGATAGGTTGTGACTAATAACCAAAGTTGCTTCCTTTCAAGAATCCCTCGCCTTTAGGCGAGGGAGGACGTCAAATAGCACCAACTCCTTGACTGCATGGATGAATGCGTTACGCTCACCTGCGCACATCACCCATGTAACCTCCACTTTGACTTCAGGGGCCCTGATACTGGGGGGCATCAGAGCCCCTCTTTCCTACTCCAATCAAGACCCGAAACGGTCTACTCTGGTACGCCATCTGGTATGCGACGAACGCCGTCAATGCCGACGATAGTCATCGGGCTCGGCCACCGCATCAGGTCTTCTATTTCGGCGATAATCTTGTCCTTGGCCCGGAAGGCCGAGGGGTCGGTTGCCATGACCCTGAGCGTCACCGTAAAATGGTGAACTCGCTCCTCTAAGCTGGCGGGTTTAGCCGCCAAGGGCGGGAGCTGTAACTGAACCCCCTCCATGTACTCTGGGAACCGGTTGATGAGTTGCTGCTGCAATGGGTCATTCTGCAGCACCACCCACCTCACGATGTCGTCGATGACCGAGTCCTGTCCGTCAAGCAAGCCCATCGGTATCCAGTCAATCAGCCGGTGGACGTACCAGCCGGCCGGTCCAAGAGAGGGTCCGAGTGAGTGCGGCCGGAAGGAACCTATCTCCTGCTCCCCGTAGCAATCGGGTAAATCGTTAACTCGGAGCTTGATCCCCTCGTATAGCACAAAATCCTGTTTCCTCACTTTCACCCCCAACGCTCCCGTCCTCCAAAGTTGATGCGCCCCCGCTTCTATCTCCTTCACCAAACTCGGCGCACGTACCTGCTTCCACAGGGTCTTGCACACCCTCCACCTCCGTATCCATCCGATCCGTCACATAGAGCCGGAGCTGCTCAAACACTTTGTCTACCGTCACACTGGCAACCTCGCGCTCACCGGGGCTCATGAACTCTATCTCTTCCGGCTCGTAGTACAATTTCAGCGCGGCGTCGTATGCTTCCACCCGCGCTTCCCCTTGCAATCTTCGTCTGTGGTCGAAGTTCAGAAAATGCATCGAGAATAGGCTGTGCTCGAGGGGCGTCGAAGGCCAGTAGCTGGGCGTGCTCTGTTGAGCAACCCAGAAATCGACTCCCATCTCACTGTTCCCCTCCTCTCTCAGTTTGTCAGCCAGCTTCCACACGGCCTGGCGCTGCATGAGGACCTCTTCCCCATCCTCGCCACACCAATTGAATATTGTGACGTCGCCCGACCAGAACGCGATGCGGAGCTGGTGCATCGCCTGGTTGAGCTCAATCCCACGCTGAGCGTAGAGCATCGCAATACGGCAGAGGTACGATACGCACACCGCCGGCCGCTGCTTATCGTAGACGGCACAGAGCACACCCCCCAGCGTCCGCCCCTTCAGATGCATGCAGGGGAACCTGATGCGCAGCTTCCCCTTTTCTACATTCTCGTCGGGCCGAGCAAACCGATCAGGGTTCCCGGGGTTCGCCGCCTCTGCCTCCTCAGGGGTGCAGGAAGCGTTCAAGATGGCACAGCAGAGCCCGCACCTGACGCACAGCTCACTTGTCGAACGCAACGAATCGTCGTGGTAGAACATGCGCCCTCCCTTGTATCGCCCCCCTCAAGGCAGGCCAACCCACCCGGGCCATGCCCTTGAATCTGTTACCGGCCCTGTCGAGTTTGACGCTTGAGCCACTCATGGCCTTTGTCCGTGATCTGCAACCCAGCTTTAACCCGTCCTGTGAAAGGGTCCTCGATGCTACACCGCTCAATCAGCTCGTGCTTGAGCAGCGGCCGAGCAGCGTTGCGCACTGTGCGGACGGTCTTGACCTGAATACCCGAGGTCTCCGTAACCACCTCCCCCTTCTTGACGCCAAAGACGCGGGTCACCAAATCGGGATACGTCAACCCGCCTTTAGGACATGACGACAGAGCGCGGAGGACTCCAGCCACGTCGGAGTTGAGCGAGGGGTAATCAGGAGAGGCAGACTGTTTCACCACCGGCTTCTTGGAGGCCTTGGGTTTCGGAGCGGCCTTAGGCTCAGCCTTGGCCTTAGGTTTGGCCTTCGTTTTGGGCGGGGCTTTAGGCTCAGCCGGCGTGACGAACTTGTCCTCCATAGCCTTGGCCGCCTGCGCTGCCCGCCTCTTCGCCATCTCAAGCGGGTCCAGGTCCTCTACCTCACCCATCGCAGGGGGAGCCGGGCTCTCAGCTTGTACGGGCTGAGGCGTGGCCTTGGGCTTTGGGATAGGTTGGGGTGCTTCCGCCTTCTTCGGCGGCTCAGGAGCGGGCTCAGGGGCCTTCATGCCGCCCGACCGGTCAATGCGCCGCGGCGGCGCCTTTTCCTCCTTCCCGTTGCTCTTGGCCAAGCGGAGCTTACTCAAGCACGAGTCAATCATCACCCTCGGCGTGAACACCTCTTCAATAGGCTCAAGCGAGTCACTCACCCCGCGGAGCTCCGCGTTCCTCGCTCGAATCGCGTTCAGTCTCTTCATCCCGTCCATTTGTTACTCCTTGAAGCGGCGGGTGTGGCCAGAACGCGCCGCCCTCGAGCTCGAGTACGACACCTCGTTCACCCACCACGTGAAAAAACCATCCCCCACACAAAGGGCATTTCATCTCCTGACCCTGTTGAGGGGCAGGAATCGACGAGCTCACGGGCACCATGTCCTCGGCCAGGACATCAGCCCCGCTAAAATCACGGCCCACAGCAAGGCAGTCATAGAGCGGCTGCCTACACTGGACGCAGATAATTCGAGCGGTCACCGTTATCCTCCTTGTACCCTCTTCGCGGCCATTTTTACCCCCTTTCCCCAGGCTGCATATTGGGGTAACGTGGATCACGGATCAACTAGAATGGAGGGATTTTCCCCACATGAAGATGCGTGAACGCGTTCGTGCGTGCGGCACTCAAATCCAGATTACTGTCTTGCAAGGCCCCCCGAGGCACGCCTGGGTGGTCACAATGCATGAGGCTCACGACCTGGTCGATAGCCTCTGCGATGCGATTGAGGAGGCGCAAGGCAACGCCAAGGTGCCAAGCCACCCTTTCGCCCCCAAGCGAGGTAAGAAGAGCCGGCCGCTGTCCCGCGGCAACTGAACCCCAACCACGGATACCAACGATGAACCACGAGCTCACGCTCCGCGTATCAGACCCACAGCTGGCCCTCCTTCAGCAAGAGGCCCGGCGCATGAGTGCCCAACACGGGCGAGAAGTGACCCCCGCCGAAGTGTGCCGCGCCCTCATCGACCTTCACCGCTACCGAGTGAGGCAGGTGGGCAATGCAGACCCGCGGACACTGATGTGGCTCTACCAGGAAGGACCATTTAATGCCCGACGAACTGAACTGGGACCCCAAAGCAGTCGTGGACGAGATGACCCCTACCGCCTTCCCCCCGCAAGAGGAAGCTCCCCTCCCAGCAGTAACCCACCCCGAGGGCTCGATTGAAGCCCGCTTTGGGATAACGCCCAGGGCAGCGGCCACAGTGGCCTTGGGGGTGTGCTCGCTTTACACGGCGCCTGAGATTGACCAGCTCGAACTGGCGGCTCGGGGCATCTATGTGGACGAGAACGAACTGTTTGACCTCATCCACCGCTACTACGCCAGCCCCGTAAAGCGCCCTTAAAGCAGGAACCCCAGAGCTGACGGTGTGCTCTGGGGGCCTGCCTACGGATCAAGTAGATGGAGTACCTCTTGGACCAGCTCTCCAGGAGGTTATCCAAATGTAGCAGAGGCGCTCACCGGCGCAACACGAACTAGGAGCGCAGATCCGGTTTTCAACTAATTTTCAGGCAGCAGACTGGACTTAGTTGACATCCTCCCCGGCATAAACGCCGGGGATTCCTAAGCGGCCTTTGCCGCTCGGGAGCGTCTCTTGCGAGCTGCTCGCGGTTTCTGCTTCGCTGAGGGCCCCAATGAGCCCTCTCCACAGACTGACAGGGTCTGCCCGACCCTCAAGATATTCTTAGCAGCGTTGATGTCCGCATCATCCTCGTGGCCGCAGGCCACGCAGACAAAACGTGCTTGTGTACGACGACTCTCAGAGCTGACGTGCGCGCATCGTGCGCACGTCTGACTGGTGTACTTCGGCGGTACAGCTACAACCTTCCCACCTCGCCATTGCCCCTTGTAGGTGAGCTGGCGGCGAAATTCAAACCACCCCTGGTCGAGAATAGCTTTGTTCAAGCCTGCTTTGCTGCGGACGTTTTTCCCCGGCTCTTCCGTGGTCCCACGTGCCGATGCGCTCATGTTTTTAACTTTCAAATCCTCAACATACACCACCGCGTGGCTTTTGCTGATGGCCGTCGAGGTTTTGTGCAGAAAGTCGTTTCGAGCGTCGGCAATGCGGATGTGCAGCCGAGAAACGACTGCTTTCTGTTTTTTCCAGTTGCTGGAAAATCTCTTCTTCCGTGACAGGGCACGTTGCGCGGTGCCCATTTGCTTCTCCAAACGTCGGAAGCTATCTATGGGCTGAACAAGCTCGCCGGTCGACAGGGCGGCGAACTTCGCCACCCCCATGTCGATGCCGACCTCGGACGAACTTGGATGAATGGAGTCTGCTACCTCTCGCTCGGTCTGCACCGAGATGAACCAGTGGGCACCACGGCGCTTGACGGTAACGTTTTTGATGGTTCCTTCGATTTCTCGGCTCTTACGGAACCGTACCCAGCCAAGCGCTGGCAGCTTGATTCGACGACCATTGACCCCGATGCTGTCGTTCGCCTGCGAAAAACGGAAGCTATCGAACGACCGGCCCTTCTTCTTGAAGCGAGGAAAACCTTTTCTTTTCAAGAAGAAGTCGCTGAAGGCCTTGCCCAAATCCTTAAGAACCTGTTGCTGTGGCCTACTGTGAACCTCGGAGAGAAACGAAAGCTCTGGGTCGTTTCGGGCTACAGTGAGTTCGCGACAAAGCTCTGCATAGTTCAGTGTTTTTGAGTGCTTACTTAGACGATGCTTCTGCAGGGCAAGAGCTGAATTCCAAATAAAGCGTATAGCTCCCGCCGTGCGCTCCAAAATCACACGCTGCCCTTCGGTAGGCTCGATTCTGAACTTGTAGCCTTGACGCCGCAGCATCGCGCTCGTGTAGCACCGGTGTGCGCTCCCAACAAGCAGAAAAGCTACTTCACCTAACTCCCGCTGAACCCTAGGGGCGCACCTACCCCCGTGTAAACCACTGAGACCACTCAAAGCGCAGGATCTTGTTTCAGCCCCCGCGTAACTTTGATACAACGCCCGTTCACGTAATCCGTTGGTGAAACAAGATGAAGCGCAGACAACACAGGGGAGGGAGCAGCCAACACGCTTAAAAGACGAAAGCCATCAGCCCGGCAGAACTGATGGCTCCTAAGTCTGTCTATTGACCTAACCAGTCAAGGCGAGTCCTACCGCGAGTCGTCCCGGAGGTCAATAGGTAAAGAGTGCAGAGCTGCCTCTTATTGAGGCACTATGTATACATCTCCGCACATTCAATCGTCTTTTTATTGCGTCACCTGCCGAGTGAACGTTGTCGCTCCCCCTGTTCTGACTGCGCAGGGAGCAACGAAGTGCCACGAGCCAAGAGAAACCGCGACGGCAAGCGAGAGTTCAAGTACGCCGACACCTTCGACCTGCACCCGGCCCTCATGCCGGTACAGGACCCCAGCCTGCCAAGAGGTGAGCGTCGACGCGCACAGCGCGCTCTGGGGTTCCACAACTACATCAAGCGGACCAAGGGGGTAAGGAGGTTCCTGCCCTTGGAGGCCATCCTCACCAAGCTCAGCGGGCTTGAGATGGCCATCCTGCTCTTCATCTGCCACGTTTCAATCTACCGCGACCAGCGGTTTCACGGCGTTTGCGTGTCCATCCGCGACATTGTGGGCTACGTGAAGGACTGTAAATCCATTGGAAAGGTGCATGACGCTGTCACCCGGCTAATCGCCCTCAACCTTCTCGTCGTCCTCGAGAGGAATAAAGGGGGGCGGGCTCGAGTCCTGATGCCCAACCCCGGTGGAGGGGCGTGGACTCCCCCTCCTTTGTGTTCTGAGCAGAAACCACACGGGAATTCGTGTTCCAGCCAGGCCAGAACAGAAAGGACAGGGGATGACTCCGTAGTGTTCCAGCCAGACGGAACAGAAGGGGACCCCTCTCCTATTAAAAGAAAGAGCTCTGAAGAAAAGAAAGACCCTCCGCCCCCGGCCCAAAAGGGCCGGGGCGGGGCGGAGGAAGCGCCACCTGTTGAGGACACCGTCCCCATCGAGGAAATCTTTGCTGCAGCAAAAAACTTCTGTAAGCCGCCGGTTACTCAGAAGAACGAGCAAACTCAACGTCCTGTGTACAGGCAGGGGCTAGGTAGCGACTTCGCCGCCCGCTGCGCGGCAGCTCAGCACGACCCGGCGGTACTCGCCGCTCAGCGCCGCTTGGAGGAAGCGCAGCGGGCAAGGGGGGTGCACTAGGGTAACGACTGAGCACAGCTGACACAGGGGATAGAGGAGCTGGCCGGCGACCTCAATGGTGAAGTGCGCCTTGTCAACCCCTCACCCTGTTCGGGACCAAAACGACACGAACACGGCTAGGGGCGTGTGGGAACTGCGGTGAACTGATTGAGATGTCGACCAGCTAAGAAGAAGGGGCGCCTGCAGCACGTCCCTTCTCCCTGAAATCACAAGCACCTCCGCACAGCGTCGATCACATCCTGCGAGAGGACTCCATTTCTCTCGGCCGATGACAGGGCCAAGAGGAAGTCCTCTCGCGATGCCGCATAAGTCAACTCCATCGCCACGTCAATAGCGATGAGCCTGTACGTCTCTGATTGAGGTTTCGGTTGCACACACCACCCCAACGCACGACCGAGAGGAGCCCCAACACGGATGGCCTCCTCCAGCGCATCACGGGACGCGCTGTCAGTCACGCATTTCAGAATTTCGGAGATAGTCATGTCATCCCCCTACAGCTTGACCACGTTGAAATCGCCTTTGGCCCTCGCCTCTGTTATTTGTTGCGCGAACTTCTCTAGCCCGGTGGGCTTTTCCTCTTCGGGAACCCACTGCCAGTTCTCTTCCGCAGCAGCATCGGCATCGTAGTCCACACGGACTACTGAAGCGCTCCCAAGGGAACGGCTCTGGAAGTACAGCGCGACGAGCATGGCCCACGGGGCGGCCAAAGGATTGAGGAAGGCGAACGCTGTGGCCAGTGTCGAGATGAACATGCTGGTCTCCGCGTCTTTGATGCGCTGACCGGCCTTTTCCAAGTCGTGTGAGGTTTCGATGTCGTACAGCATCCGCCCAAGAGCGGCCTTCTGGTTCTCAGTGAGAGCAGTCTGAGCAGCCTTACCGAAACGGGCACGGATGAGAGCGTTGCGGGCGATGTTCATGATGGACATAGGTCCTCCTTTCCCCCAGCTATATGGGGGGTGGGCAAAAAGGTTACGATATCCTTATACCCTTAGAATCTATGGATTTTCAGTTGAGGAGCTACATCTGACGAGAGACACGGAAGTGGGCAGGGCCGGACATCCCATGTTGGTATGGACGGCTCTGAATCTCCTTGTGGCGCTTGGCCATAGCGCCGACGCCTTTGACGGCGCCTATGCCCGTGCCGATGGCACCGGCGGCCATGAGACCCTTGCCCACCAGGCCGAGAGCCTCTTTCTCGATGGGCACCACACGACCTACCCCTTGGGGTTGCTCGGCGGCGAGCTTCTGAGCGAGGGACCGACCCATCTGGTCAGCAGCTGAGAACTGGAGAGCCTGGGCCGCCCAGTTCTCAGCTACCTCGTGAGCCAGCTTCTGGATCAACTCCGGAAGCATTAGGCCGCCTGCTCGAAGCCACTGATGAGGCCGATGTTGCTCACGTTGACCGGACGCAGCCGCTCGTACTGCATGGCCACGTTCTCCTGAACCAACGTGCCCTGGGCGTCAGTGGCCCAGGTGTGGTTCGGGATGACCACCGACTCGATGTAGACCGCGCCCAACGTGTCCAGGTTGGAGTCGCGGATGTACATCATGAGCCCGATGGGCTGGTTGAACATGTCGCTCGCCAGGTTGATGAACAAGTTGTCGTAACCTGGCGGAATGCGTACATCATGCGGGTTGGCCACCTGAGTCGAGCCCGGGTTCTGCCACACGGCCGGCACCTGCACTGGCAGGACGAGGTCCTGGTAGTAGGCGTAGAGGCAGCGGAGCAGCGAGGGCCCGTGGTAGTGAATGCGGGAGAGGCCCAGCTGACCCACGGTGCGGGCGCCGATGAAGTAGCTCCGCTCCGAGCCCAGCTCCCAGACCCGCATGAAGTTCTTGTTCTGGTTGACGTTCACATTCTGAAGCGCCCCGATAGGCCAGACGATGTCCGTCTCCCCCGAGGTCAACTGCCCCTCAAGAGCGGCGGCTCCGCCGAGCTCGGCCAGCCGAGGCGGGCCGGCAGCGATGAGCGTGAGCCCACCGCTGACAAACCTCCCGTCCACCATTCCACCCTGGACGTAGGAGGTATAAGGATTCCACTGGGCAAAGCTTCCCATTACTTAGCTCCTTCCTCAGACGATGAGGGTGATGCGGATGCGGTTGGCCGGGTAGAAGACGTCGACCGTCACATCCATCAGAATGATGTCAGGGTTGGTATCATCCTGGAGGAGGTTGTTGAGGTCGGCCCCGTTCCAGACCCTCTTGTCCACCAGGTATTCCAGCGCCGACTGGCCCACCGTTGCGAGAGTCTCGAGGTAGGTGTCGGTGATGTTGAACCGGCCGATGTAGAACCGCATCACGGCCCGGAGCAGCTTGGACCCGTAGTCGAGAGCATTGGTGATGCTCTGTTCCTGGGTCTCCAGCGAGCTCACGTCCGTGGTCAGCTGGTGGCGGCTCTTGAGGGGCGTACCCGCCCCTTCTTGGATGAGCCACTCGGCTCCACCGGCAGCCCCCTGGTTCATCAGGGAAGGCTTGTAGATGTCGTTCGAGCCCGTCACCCCGGTGAACCCCGTGATGGGGAACTCGGTGTAGGGTTGGGCTGGGCCGTTGCCGGCGAGCTGGCCGGCCTTGGCGGCCGAGGCGAAGAACCCCGGAACCAGTTGGGTCACACCGCTGACCGAGACCTGCACCTGGTCACACTGCTGCATGCGCACCCGGCGGGAGGCGAAGCCTTGACCACGAGCAACGATGGTCTCGATCTCCGTGGTCTTCCCTGCGGTGGTGGAGGGGATGGCAGCGCCGCGGATGTTCACCGAGAAGGTGTCGCTGATGGCGGCCGGCAGGTTGCCCGTGGTGTAGAACTCGTCCGTGTTCTCGTCGGCGGCGAAGGTCGTGTTGATGGTGACCACCGTTCCGCTGATCGAGCCGATGTTGTAGTAGAGGTCGTCCGTCCCGATGTCGAGGAAGACATCGTCGTCGACCGTGATGGCGTTGGGGTCGATGCCCTCAGCCAGGAGGGCCTGGGTCAGCGTGGCCACCTTGGTGTCGAAGGTGGTCGTGGTCAACCGGTCCCCATCGGTCCCTGAAGCCACTACCGTGTTGCTCGCCCGAGTCGGCCGACCGAGCCAGCAGTACATCACCCGCTCGCCCTTCTGCTCTGGATCGCTCATCGAGAGCACGTGCGTCCGGCCTGCGCTCAGGATGTCAGAGTCGTCGGTCAGGAAGGCCAGGCCGTAGACGTCCTTGGCCTCCAGGAAGTCGAGGGCGCTCTGCCATGCCGTCGAGGTCCCGTAGGGGGCGTCTGCACTCGTGGCTCCGACACCGATGCCGTAGACGAAGTTCGTCCCCGCGTTCTGCAGTGCGAGGAAGAGGCCGTAGGCCAGGGGATTGTCCGGCGTGACGGGAGCCAACGCTGCCTCGAGCTCTGTCGAGTCACCGAAGGCCAAGAGAGCCGGGTTCTCAGCGTCGGCCGAGACGTCGAGACGCAGCGCCGTGTAGGCGTGGTACAGGTTCACCCCGGCGCTCAGGGTGACTGGGTCACCCGAGGTGTCGCGCAGGATGTCATGTTTGATCTCGATGTCCCCCTGGGTATTGATGAAAAGGTCCGGCTTGGGCACGGTCACGCCGTACTGAGCCGAGTCCACCAAGTCCAGGTTCTTGGCCACGATGTACCAGGTCGACCAGGTGGCCGTCTCTGCTGACTCCTGAGAAAGCTTCATCTTCCCGACGGTGCCACCCGAATGAATCTGAGTGACGTCGCCAATCCACGTGCCGTCAGCGTAGACCGAGTCTCCGAGACGAACGGGGAAGCTTCCTCCAACATGTCTGCCAGCTTGCAGGTCAAAACCTAACGTGGCGAGTGAGGTTGAGTCCGCATCCACTACGATGACGCTTTCGCTGCCCATCGTTGGACTTAGGAGGTAGAGGTAGTTTGACGCGTCAAGGAATGCGAAGGTTCCTCCCCAAAGCGCATCGATCTGGTCAGTGATGCCGCCAATGGGTTGGGAAGCATTCTGCTTCTCACCTCGGTTGACCTGCTTTGCTGTGGCAGCACCTAAGATTTCCGTGGCTGCTGTTCCGCCGGTCACCTCCACCTCAGTCCCGTAGACGATGGTGGGAGGAGCGCCGCCGAAGAAGAGGCCCAGGTAGTCACCACCGGCGTCAACGTCACCCCATTGACCCGCGGCGTAGGCGACTACCGTGCCAGCTCCGATGACGGCAGCGACCTGGGTGTTGATGTCGCTGATGACCTCAGCCAGAGTGGCCACGGCCCCACCGAAGGTCACAGTGACCGCGGTGCCGTTGACGCTCATGATGAGCGTGTTGGACTGGATGTTGCCATAGGTCCAGCCCGTCGAGTCGACTGAGATGATGGGCTGGCCGACGAGGTCGAGCGTCTGGGCGTTCCCTCCGTCAAGAGAGACGATGAAAGTCTCACCGTGAATCTCGACGTCGGCTGAGAGGTCCACCGTGCCCACGGCGGTCTGGGCGGCCGTGGCCGCGGCGATGAGGCTCTCGCTCACGTTGACGAAGGGCGTTGTGGCGTCACCATCTCCATCGCTGACGACGGCGATGGTGGTGCCGTTGCGCAGGAAACTCTCGCTGCGCAGGAACTCACGAACCTCAGTACCCAGGTCAACGAAGGCTCGGATGGAGTCCTCTTCGACGTCGAGCTCGTCCATGATGCCCCGGGGGTCGGGCAAGCTCGTCTGAGGCATGTAGGCTGCGTAGTTCGAGTAGGCCCCGATGCCGTAGTAGGTCCACCCTACCCGGCTGCCCCAGCCCAATGGCGAGAGCGCGGTGCCCCCCACCAGGCGGATGCTGGCGGTGGCGCCCGAGGCTGTGGTTCTAAGCTGGAGTCTCCAGTCTGGTGAAGCCACAGTACCCACGTTGACCGCGTAGGCCGTGAACCCGCTCGGGGCTACGGTGGCTCCGTTGATGGCGGCAGCGGCGGCGACTGCGGTGAAGGGGTCCGTTCCCGAGAAGCTGAAAGTCTGCTCCGGGCCTTCGGACACCGACACAGTCAGCGTCGTGCCGTCCAAGTTGTAGCTGGCCTGTGAATTCTCAGCGGTGGCAACTGCAGAAGCCGAGGTCAGCGCGTCACTATTGACCGTGCCGTCACTGTTGAGTACCTCGACAATCTGCTTGCACACCCCGATCACGCAGGGGGCCAGCGTGGGGGTTAGGATGGTCGGGCTGACTTGGCGAATCTCCTGGATAACCTCGACGCCCGGCCGCACAATCTCTGACGCTGCTGCCATGGTCTCCTCTCCCTTACGTCCTGATCTTGAGGGTCAGTGGCTGACTGTCGGGAACCCTCTCCAGGGCCTCAACTGCGAGGGGCCGGCCGCCCAACGACGGCGGCTTGAGCGACCCTGACAGTTTGGGTCCTGTGCGAGCTCCCAATGCTGAGCCGCGCATACCCGGTCCCGGCGATCCGTCCAAAGCTGCAGCTGTCACCCGCCGAGCACCAAACCCAGCGGTCTGCATCTGCACCTCAATCGCCTCTGCCTTCCGTAACTCTTGCTGTGTAATGGTATCTTGCCATTGAAAGTAGAAAGGCACCACTACCGGTACGTTATAGGCCTCGCCCTCTACGGCGCCCTGAATGAGGGCTCCGGGGGGACTGGCTGACATCAACTGAATGCGTTGGCCGAAGTCGTGGAACCCACTCTTCAGCATGATGCGCCGCAGAATCCAACAGTGCCTGGCTAGAATCCAAGCCAGGTACTCAGCGGTGTTCTTGTGCCGACCCACGCAGTTGTACGTGGCGTTGCCTGAGAGCAGGTCGGTGTGCTTGCGCTCACCGGTGGCCATGTTCATCGACTGCATCTGATCCATAGCTGCGCCGGCGAAGGCCATGGGCGAACGGATGAAGACTATAGCTGGGCGGTGACCCACCATCTCGCTCTCGAGGGGAGCCTTGTCTGTGATGAGGACCTCGGTCTGAGTCTCGTCCGCATCCCAGAAGAAGCACCCCTCACCCCGGGGGGCCTGGGCGAAGAGGCTCTGCGCGAAGGAGAGGCACAGTCGAGTCACGTGGAGGAGTGGGTTCTCTCCCCAGCTGCTGACAGTGTCTCCATCGAGCAAGGTGCTCATGCGGGACCTCTCAGTTGCCGGCCCTTCTCTTCGGCCTCGTCCATCACCTGCTGCCGGCCCTTATGCATGGCCTTTCCAGCGAGATAGGTCCCCAAGGCCACAACTGTGGGCAGGCCCGCTTTGCCCGCCCGGCTCGCCAGAGCTTTCACCCCTTGAGGTCCATACTTTTTCTCGAGGGCGATGCGGCCCAGGCCGCCGACGAGGTGAGCCGCGCCCGCGGCGGCCCCCGCCGTCCCGATGAGCTTAGCCTCTTGCTTCAAGCGCGCTTTGGTCGCCTCGTCCAAGGCCACCTTGATCAACTCGTCACAAAAATAGAGGTTCATCTAATTTTGCGCGCTGGAGACCCCCGGCTTTAGCCGGGGGAGGAAAGCGCGCCCTCCTTTTGGGTTGCAAAGCGCTTCGCTCGTGATAGAACGCTGCTGGGGGCCGGGCGGGCCCCAGCAGCACGCGGAGAGACGGTAAGACATCGGCGAGGCTTCCCCTCGACGCTGCGCGTCTCGGTGAAACGTGAACCATCTTGATAGGTTGTGACTAATAACCAAAGTTGCTTCCTTTCAAGAATCCCTCGCCTTTAGGCGAGGGAGGACGTCAACCGTCGCCCCTCTCGTAGCCGTTGATGGCTCGCTCAGCGAGATAGCCCTCAGTGGTCTCGGTGTGCCCCTCAAGATTGTGCGGGTTGGTGAACTCCCGCTCGGGCGCCGGCTCGTAGGTCTTGAGGTCGCTCAGGTCGATGGGGAGCTTCCACTCGATGTCCTGCCGCGGGATGTGATGCAGGACGAGCTCATAGTGGAGCGGGAAGCGGAGGCGTTGGGTCGACGAGACCCGCTGCACCCTCCATCGCCGGTTCTCGAACTCGACGAGCATGTCGAGGGGCTTGATGGGGAACTCAGCTACGCACCGAGCAGTTGCGTTCTCCTGCTGAGTCTTCTGGATGTCCATCAGCTCGACGTGCTTGGGCGTCGGGTCAATCTGGACGCGCAGCTCAATCGGATCGAGGAACCCTCGGACGTAAGTCGTGTCGTAGCAGGTCACGCACCCGCTCTTGACCTGCTGCCCCGTCACGTAGTCGTAGCACGAGGGGCAGCGCTGGCCGAAGGTGCGCCTGGGAAAGAGGAAGGCCCGCCGGCCAATGTGCTCTCGGAAGAGGATGTGCTCGAGCCGCCGCACTTCGAGGGCGATCAAGTCAGGCGTTGGGCCCTTGGCCGCCGTCGAGCTGTACGTGGTCTCGCTGTCGCTGACTCGCCGCACCTTGATGCGGTAGTGGAGCTCGGCGTAGAGGTCCCACCTCGGGACTTGCACGTCCCGGAAGTAGTACTTGTCCGTGAACTCCTCAGTGACCGGGTCGAAGGGGCCCAGGGGACTCTGGCTCCGCTCCACGGTGAAGCGGTAGTCCCACACGTCCTCCCTCGTTGGCTCAATCTCCCAGGAGACGTCCAGGTAGTCCAGTGACAGGCTGGTCACCCGCAGGTTGGTGACCGTGAGCACCTACTTGGCTCCTCGTCTCCCGAGTCGGGAGAACACAGGGGCGGTCAAAGGAGCGAGTCCTTTGGTCCGCCGACGCAGGACCTTACTCACCCTACTCGTGCCCAGTACTGAAGAGAGTCGCTCTCTCGCTCCTGACTCACTGGCGAACTTCGCCAACCGAGGGTGGAGCTCGGCCGACCCCTGTTTGGCGGTCATGGCCTCCACGGCCTCCGGCCCCTTGGCCCCGCCTATGAACCCACCTATGACGCCGGGGAGATGAGAGTAGGCTCCGAGTGCTTGAGCTCGAGCCCTATCCATTACCATTTCCCGCTGTCCTCCCATCGCCGCAAGTTGCTCTGGGCTGAAGGCCTGACCGGTTTGAGGGTGGAACTGAGGCACGGGGCCTACGCCGGCCGCGGCCCGGTTTTGAGCTTTGACTGAGACCACCCCACCGATGCCGCCAGCTGCGGCCCCGACGGCCGCGCCCATGACGGCACCCTTGGCCGCCTCACGGATGGCGTTGGCCCGCCGAGCCTCCGCCTCCATCTCTTGCGTCTTCCCGTAGGTCGTTACTCCGCGGCTGAGGCCGCCACCGACTGCACCGATGATGGCACCCTTGGCCGCGCCGTAGCCGGCCCTCTGAAGGGCACTTAACGGGGCAGCCTGTTTACCCAGGCCAATGTCTTGCATACGTCGGGCGATCTCTTGTCCACCCATGCCTACAGCGTATTCTTCGCTGCCCTTGGCCGGCCCTCCAGAGGGAACGGTCATCTCTCGTCGGCGGCTGACGGTGACGTCCCCATCGCTAGGGTTTTCGGATAGTGACCTGAAGAGCTGGCTGAGCTCATCGGTGGACAGTCCTTTGAGCTGGTCGGCCAGCTCATCGACAGAGGCGTCGGCCATCTCACCATCCATGGCCACCTTGCGTAGCCAGGTTGTAGAGGATGAGGGTTGCCACATGGCGGCTTGCTTCTCTTTGAGGTCTGCATCTTCCTTCTTACCGAGCTCAGGGGTGGCCTCAGGTTCGAGTTGTTCCGCGTCGACAGCGCTCTCCAGCTTCGAGCTCTCTTCGGTCAGCCGCTTGATAGCGGGCCGGACTCGGCCGACGGCCGGAAGCTTCACTGCTGAAGCGCCGGCCAGCACGCTTTGCTTGCGAGGCTTGGGGTACTGGCTCATGGGGAGTTGAACAGTCGTGGACCCCGCGGCCAGCTTCTCCGAGCTCGTCTTGGGCAGCGCCCCGCCGGCGGGAGTCGGCACCTGCGGGGCACCCGCTATGGGACTACCAGGTCCAGGGGAAGCCATCTCTTCGCCGCCGGGGGCGGCCGGAGCTGGAGCCGCTTGTTGGGCGGCTTGCATCTCACCACCTACTGCTTCCTGCTCTTCGGCTAAGCCGGCCTGAGCCTGCTGTTGCTCGGCCTCGAGCTGGGCCTTCTGGGCCTCTTCTTGCTCTTTGCGCACTTTGGCCGGCGCCAGGGGGTCAGGCTCGACGAGGGGTGGACCCGCAGCCTCCATGGGTGGTGGGCCAGCGGCCTGACCTCGAAGGTCGGCCAAACCCTGGGCCATCATCTCGAGCTGGCCCTTCATGTCCGTGGCCGCCTGGGCTAACTGCTCCCGCTGCTCCATGGACTGAACGCGCTCTGAGAGGCTGGCCTGTTGAGCGTTGACCGCCTGCTCTTGAGCCTGGGCCTTCTCTTGGGCCTGCATCTCAATCTCAGCCTGCATTTGCTCTTGCGCCTGTTGGGCCTGCATGAGCTGTTGCTGGGCCATCTGCTCCTGCTGAGCCACCATAGCGAGCTGGGCCTGAGAGGCTTGAAGCTGCTCGGCGAGCTCAGCGTTCTCCGCCTTGGCCTGCTCGAACTCAAGGGCCGCTGCCACGCTAGGGTCAATCAGCGCTCGACGCTCAATCTCAGGCAGCGCTTCAACGCCACGACTCATACTGATGGCGGCGATCTTGAGCTGACCAGCCTGCACCTGAGGCGTGCGGACAGGGGGAGGACCGGGGACCGTGGGCCGCTGAAGGTCGACCAGGAACTCGGCTGCCTTCTCGAACGGAATCTCACCAGAACCGGTGAGCCAATCATCGAGCCTCGACATCTTGATCTCCTTCCCCTACCGGTACAACGTCACGTGCCAGGCATTGGTGATGCCGTTGTGGTCGATGCTTTGAACCTCACTGCTGGCCACCGGTACCTGGACGGTGTGAGCTGTCGTCGAGAATCCGAGCAGCGCGTTCGCCGTCCCTGTCGATTTCACGGTGAATGCCCCATCACGAACCAAGAGAAAGCGACGGTCGACGCCGCGGCCTTGATGGTCAGACAAGTTGAGGCTGTAGGGCTGAGCAACTCCAGCGACAGAGGCGTTGATCTTGGCCACAATCTCATCCACCGTCCACGCCCGGCTCTTGGCCGGAGTGAAGGTCGTGACGACGTCACCACCTCCGATGTCGACGATGAAGGTGAGCCCATCGACTTCAGCCCCTTCAGCCAAGTTCGTGGTTCCGATCAGCGCGCCATTGAGGAAGTTGATCATCTGCAGCTGATCGATACTGAATATGTGCCGCTCCCAGAGAGCCATGAGTCCTCCTAGCGCGTCAGATCAATATGATAGTACCCGCTTAGCGCGAAGTACTCCGAGTGAGTTCCACTGCCTGTGCCGAAAAAGTTTTCGATGTTCCACGCAACCTTTACCCGGTCTCGCCCCATCTCCCATTGACGCTGGAAGATGCTTATCCAGCTCTGGAGCAAAGGGGTCTTGTCTGAGACGGCCACGTTGAGCCCCCCGTCTGAAAAGGGGAGGTGATTGCGCGTCTGCAAAAGCCCCACGCTGATGAGAGTGTTCAGGATGGTGCCCTTGCGTAGGAGCGAGGCTTGGCCGCGGGCCATCAGGTCGCTAAAGGTGTACAGGCCCGTGTTAGGCGGCGTGCCATTGAAGTCCTCAATGGCATCGATGGCCGCCCAGGCCAACTGCCGCTCACTCGACTCCTCTCCCGCCACCAGCCGGTTCAACTCGGGGTAGTCCCGAATGTACATCCGGACGGAGTAGATGAACTGGGAGAAGCCGTGGCTTGCCCCCGGGATGTTCGTCGGCACCGGCAGACCCTGAAGCGACATTTACTTCCCTTCCTCGACGGCCAGAGCATAGGCCTCTTCCTGGAGCTGCTTCTTCGAGTAGAGGGCCAGGTCTTCTTCCGTAACGCCTTGGCCAGCCAGGTGCTTGATGAGCTCGGCCTTGGTCATCTTGTCGATAGGCTTGGCCACGGGCTTATCCTCGACCGCGGGCTCAGGCTCAGGCGCAACCACCGTCTCGGGTGGTGGCGGCGGGGGAACAGGCGCGTCAGCCTCGGCGAAGGAGTAGTCCTTGCCCATCGGGCCGCCAACCTGAACTTTGATGACCTTGGCCCCGGCCAACCGCTCAAACTCCTTGAGGTACTTCTGGAACATGGGGGCCGATACGGCCATGGGCCGGCCCCGTTGAAGCCTGAGCTTGCCATCACAAAGGAACATGGAACGACGAGGCCGGTCGGCCAACGTGATGCGGCTCCCACCCAACCATTCCCGCCCTGCAATCAGAGTCACCCAGTAGTTGTCCATGGTCTCCTCGCTTCAATTTTGGAAGAGAAGAAAAAGGGCGCGGCCATCGTGATCTCGTAGCCGGGTCACAACGCCGCGCCCTTTTGGCCCCTCCCTCAACTGCCCGAAGGCAGATGAACTCAGTAGCTGTCCACCGACGGGAAGGTCAGTCCATCGTCGGCCCGGTGGTTCGGGGCGCCGAGGTCCTTGACCTCCTTCGGGCTCACGTCAGCCAGGATACCGTCGGCATCGTTGGACGTGGCGTCACCGGAGTAGAGCTCCAGCTTGCGCACGGCCGCGATGTTGGCGATGACCATGGCGATGTCTTCCCAGGCCTGGAACGTAATCAAGTTCGCGATCTTGTCGATGTAGAACTGGACGTTGTTCAGGACGAAGAAGCAGCCCAAGTAGTCCGGGTCCGTGAAGACGTACACGTTGCCGGGTCGGAGGATGTCGGTCTTGACCGTCCGGACGAAGCTGAAGCCCATGACCATCTGGTACTTGTAGCCGTCGACCGTGGTCTCGCTCTGGACCTTGTCGCCCATGTCCTCGACCGTCCACTGGTGGAGGTCCAGGAACTCGCCCTCGGTGAAGAGGAACTTGCGCGGGCGCAGCCGGTTGTTGGCCAAGAGCTTGGCCAAGTTGGTCAGGTCCGGCTTCTGGAGCGGATAGACCGTGGCGTCGTCAGTGGCGGCCTGACGAGCGATGGAGCCCTTGCGCACAGAGGCCTCAACCGTGGTGCCGATGGCCGACGCGTTGAGCGTGGTCACGGAGCCACCGTTGGCCTCTTGCTGCACGGCTTGAACTGCCGCCTCGATGTGGATGGTCCACTCGCGGTCTTCAATCTCCTGGATGTCTTTGAGGCTGTTGTCCTCAATCCACTTGGTGATGGAGACGTCGTAGGCGTACAGCTCCTGGGTGAACTTCTCGAACTTCTCACTCGAGATGGTGTAGAACGGCACCTCGATGCGAGGAGCGCGGATGATGCGGGCGTCGGGCTGACCACGGAAGGTCAACGGCATGGCCCGGCTCTCGGGCTCGAGCGTGATGAGTTTCGTCACGGTGTCGTAGTTGACCGAGGGACGGACGTCCGCCTTGGTCACGGGCTCGGGCGGAACGAAGTTCCGAGCGTAGGACACCTCGCGCAGCCGGTCCCGGATCATTTTGCCGGTCAGCTGAGCGATCTTGTTTTTGCCCTCCGGCGTATCGAGCCGGGAGGCGAACAGGTCATTGATCAAGCTATAGTCTGTGCCTGACATGGTTCCCTCCCTATGCGCGGCTCATGAGCACCCGTAGGTACCCGCCGTTGTTCGCTGCAATTTGGATCACGTGGCCCATGACCTGCTCACCGCCGGCGGCGTGAGTTTTGAACCCGCTCTTGTTCGTCAGGCTGGCCGCGGCATTGGTGACCGTGGCTTGCATGAGGACCGCGCCCAATGCGGGGGCAGCGGCGTTGTCGAACACCAGCGTGTCGAACATCATGGCATCGACGCCGATGACCGTCACCGAGCTGATAGCCTGCACGTCAGCGCGACCAGCGCTGTCGATCAGACACCAACTGGGCTTGGTATCGTCCGTCGCCCGGATGAGCTTGCCCGCCGAGTCCAGCTGCAGCAGCTCGCCCATCACCAACGGATTGGCGTTGGAGGGCTGGAGCAGGGTGGGGTCGGCAACCGGCCACACGATTCGGTCTCGCGACTGAATCGGAGTGACCACCTTCCACGTCTCTTTCGTCGCCATCTCTTCAACCTCATAGTCGAAAAAGTCCTAATGCACTGCTGCTGGTGCGCCCTCTATTCCAGACCCTCGAGAATGTAGCTTTCGAGATCGTTACGGGCGTTACCCGGCGTTACGTCCATCAACTCGCCGAAGGGGCGACCCGTGGGGCTCATGCCGACGGCTTCCTCAATCACATCCAACTTCCCTTCGGCCGCCTTCTTCTCGAGCAGACCGATGCAGTCATTCAGGTTCCGACTCGCGTCGAGCCCCTTGCGCTGCATTTCACCGGCGAGTTTTTCGATGCGCTCACGTCGAGCGATCTTGGTGTGCTCGCCCTCTGCCCGAAGAGCCCGGTCGCGCCAATACTGACGCTCTTGCGCCAACTTGCGCAGCGTGCCCGGCACCTCAGTGAGGACGGCAGCGATCTTCTCTGCACTTGTTTTGCTGATCATGTCTCCCTCACATCATTGGGTTGCCGCCAGCCGGCGAGGGCTCGACGGTGGACGGGACATTGGAGGCTCCAGGAACGCTACCGTTTTGGGCCTCTTTCTCAGACGCACCTGACTTGGAATCGAGGCGAGACGCGACTCTGCAGAACTTGCACTCCCCTTTCTCAAGGCCTTCCTGTTCACAGGTACAGCCCTCGGAGGCAATCTTGCTGATCAGTGCCCGAGCTGCGGCGATTTTGAGCTTCCGCTCACTCGCGATCTTCGCCCCGGCTTGGTCAACAACTTGGGCTCCCAAAGTCTGGTCCAATGCCTTATCGGTAGAGCGGGTCAAGGCCTTCTCACTGAGCAGAGCCGCGAGGTCCTGCTTTGAAAGAGCCTTGGCCTTCCGTTTGGTCAGATTCAGAGCAGCCTCGTTGGAGGCGAGCATGGCCCGCTGTCCTTCAGCTCCCGCGGCGAGCGGGGCGTTGAGTGGACGGTCCTCTGGCAAGACCGCACTCTTCGAGGCACGGATGTTGGTCTTGGCGTTGTCCTCCGCATACTTCTGATGCATGGCGGCGACGTACTCTTGGAGCGACCCCGTTTTGGCTTTCGCCCCACGCTCTTTGCCCACGTACTTGTGGATGTCCCCGAAAGACATGGAACTGGGGTCTTTCCCTGTCGCCTTTTGGTAACGAGAGAAAGCCCCCTTGAGCTCCGGACTCTTGGGGTTCTGCGCGAGGACATCAGCTAAGGCCGCTTGTTTGGCCTGAGCAGCCTCATTGGTCGCCATGGCGGCAGGAGCATTCTCCTGCAGCACCTTCTCTTGAGCAGGGTGGGTCGGGATCTTGGCCCTGGCCTCACCAAAGTTGGACGGCGCCGACTCCGCCTGCTGCTTCACATTGGTGGGCATCTGAGTGGCGTTCTCAGGGGCCCCTTCCATGGCCGTGACTATCCGGCCGACCGAAGACTGGTCGCCCTGGAGCAGGACGCGGACCACCTCTTCGATGGCACTGGCCATCTTCTCCACACGGTCCCGGTCGGTGTCCTCCGACTCAGGGTTGTCCTGACCGCCGCCTTGGGCCTTTTCTTCCTTCTCGGCCTCGCGCTCGGCCTCATCTTTCGACTTGCGAGAGGGGGCTTTGCTTTCGCCTTGAGCTTCTGCCGATTCATCCATCTCATCGGCTGCTTGGGCGATCTTGCTCAGCGCCTGCCCCTCTGCGCCAGCCAAGACCCCATCGATCATCTGTTGGAGCGTGAGCATGCGTGTATCCTTTCAGAAACACAGAGGAAACATGGGTGCTGACGCTTCCCGTGCTTCCGCCAAGTTACTTTCCGTTGCGAAGCTCCCAGCTTTTGCTACAAAGCCGCTGGGGGCCGGGCGGGCCCTTTCAGTACGTGGAGAGACGGTAAGACAGCACCGGGGCTCTCCCTCGGGGTTGCTCGTTTCGTTGAAGCGTGAACCATCTTGGAAAGAGCGGGCGATAACCAAGCCCACTCCACCCAAGAAGCCGCTTTTTTGATGGAAGCGGTGGACGCCAAGTGCGCCCCCGCCACCAACCAGAAGGCGGTGGACGTCAACTGCTGTAGCGTGAGCATGCATTTCCATTCTCACACCCGCACGGGTGGCGGGGGCACCATGTGGGCCCCCGCCACCACCGAGTTGTCCGGTTGCACGACTTCTGTGTTTGGAACGGTGTAGTTGGTCTTCTGCAGGTTGGTCTTGGAGACCACCTTCCCAACAAGCTGCTTAGACGTAGTGGGTTTGGACGGATTGCTTTGCATCCGTTTCCCATCCCCTCCAGGGTTGGGAGGGCTGATGATTGAGGGGTGTGAAGTGTACGCTGCAATCTTCAGCAGCTCCTCAACCATCGCCCGATAAAAGACCGGCGTGATCACGATTCACCCGTTACGCCGCTTCCTGATTGCTTTTCCTGCCCCGTAGACGCCGATCCCCAGAGCGGGTAGCCCAACAGCGGCAGCAACGCCCGGGGCAACGTCTTTCACAATCCGTTTCCCACGACGTTCCGCTTCGCGACGGGACACACCGAGTAGGCCTTCCCGCGTGGCATGTCGCCGCCCTAGAGCGCGGTACACCCCACCTAAGACAGCGTTCTTCTCCAATGTCTCAGCGCGCAGGAGAGGCTGATCGCTTACAGCGATCTTCTCAAGTTCATCGATCATCGCGTTATAAAACACCGAGTAATCCATGAGCTGCTCCTAGTACCATTCAACCGGGTAACCCATCTCTTCGAGCAGGCCGAGAGCGGCTGCGTCGACGTCGTGAGCTGTCTTCTCTGCGTACTCCGGAGCCAGGAGGTCTCCGTCGTCCGTCATGAGGCCGGCGGCGGCCAGATGCTCGGCAGCCCGCTCATAGACGGCTTCGTCGAAGCTCTTCTTGTTCATGTCGGACAGCTTTTTGCCGCCGTAGGCAGCGGTGCCCAAAGCCGCGGCAGCACCGGCACCGACGCCTACCTGCTTGGCGCGACGCTTGATGATCTCTTTGCCGGCTTCACGCCAGACCGGAGAGTTACCCTCGAGCGCAGTGCTCACTCCGGCTTGACGGAGCTTTTTTTGCCCTGCTCGACGACCCACCACGTTGGCGAGGCGGCCGGGGAGGTCTTTCACCGCAGCGCCGACGTCTTTCAGACTGACCTTGGCCTCTTTGCGGATGGCATTGACCAAGGGGTTGCCCATGCTGTACTCGGCGACTTTCTGGATGCCGCGAAGTTCAGCCACGAACGAGTGAGCCATGACCTGGCCAGCGTACTTGCTGTTGGCAAACATTTGCTCGTCATCGCTGGCGACCTTGGTCACACCTTCGAGCTCGCTCATCGCCTCGATGATTTGCTCGTCGGAGAGCTGACTCACGTCGATGTCGTAGGCCTCAGCGATTTTCTGGAGCAGCTCCAGGCTGGCAGTCTTGTCGAGTTCTTCTTCGGTGGGTCCAGTGTCGAGCGTGCCGAACATCTCGGCCAGAACAGGGTCCATACTTGCCTCCAATCGATTTTTCCAACTGCGTGTTTAGGCAGCGAAAAAAGCGATCTTTGAGACAAGTCCTGTCTCTACGCTTTGCTCCTAGTCGGCTTCGAGCTGTTCGCGCTCTAGCCCTGATGTCGTAGGACGGGCGTCCAATGCTTTCGATACCGGCTCAGACAAGTGAGCTCGGTTGAAGTACATGGACGGAAACATCCCAAAGACTGATTGAAGCACACGTCCCTTTTGATCCGCAAGAGGGTCGTCAACTTGATCGGGTGCATCAGGCCCGCAAACCCGCTCAACCATTGAGGGATGGTCACGGAAAAGGAATTGAACAAGACGGGGAAGGACTCGCAAAAGTCGCTGGCGATATCCAGCGTAACCGTCCGCGAGTTGATCCATGCAGGGGTGATCAATAGGTCGGTCACCCATATCAGATTTGGGTTTGGCCACGATGACAATGCGCGTGACTCGCCGCTTCAGTGGGGGGTAAAGGCCGCTACGCCCCTCTATCAACGGGGCGAGGTGCTCTAATAACGAATCCCTTCCTGACAGTGGGCTAAAAGGAAAGATGTCGTTACCAGGCCCGCCCCGCGGCCGAAAGCACTGCCCCCGGCCCTCGAGCTCGTCTGCCAGCCCACGATGGCCGGCTGAGCACAGGCTCATCCTCTGGTACTCCCGAGGCTTGAGCACCATGCCCAGTGAGCCCATGCTGCCCATCGCCTCCCCGGGACACTTGGCCATCTCGGCCAAGGTCTCTTTGTCCAGGTCTGGCTCCTCACTGTTGAGCGAGGGTAGGGCCCGGTGAAAGTGACTCTGGATGCGCTTGATGATTTCGGCCCGCTTGCGCAGGTCCATCTCAGCCTGCTTGCGCTTCTGATTGAAGTAGGCCGTCAGCTCCCGTTCAGCCTTCGCGTCGTCGAAGTCACCGCTGGTGGCAGAGCCACCCTCGAACTCTGGAAACGCAGGGTTCTGCGCCTTTTTACACTCGGCCATGGGGCCTCCTAGAGGGACAGGGATTGAGTAGAGCCGAAGGCACAGTCATGGCACCCCCCGCGGCACTGCTGCTTCTCTGGCCGAAGAGGACACTGGCCGGCCAGCTTGGCCAGGATGTAGCTGGTCTTGTCGGCGCCGATGAACACGACCGAGAGGTCAAAGAAGCGGGGGTGCAGGTTCCACATGAACACCTTGCGGCCGTCAGGATAGATCTTGCCCCGCTCGAACATGAGCTGCGAGGAGTAATCGGAAGTAGTAACCGACAACCCTCGAATGGGTTTGCGTCGGTGCTCAGCCAAATCTCTGCGAAAGTTCCCTGTTATTCTCGACCAGTCTGTGGTGATGCTACACAGGTCATAGGGAACTCGGGCACCCATGCTAACTGACGGGAATTGCCCGCTCTCGAGTTTGTCTATGACACCGTCTGCCCCTTCGAGACGTGCTTTGTTCCTGTCGAAAGCGCAGATGAGAAGGACCCTCTTCATTAGCGGGTCCCAATACGAGTATTCGATAGACCCAAAAGCTCGTTTAGGGTCTTGGTTTTTATGATGTTGGAAAACGTTCGCGTTATAGAAGGTGGGGTACCCCCACTCCCACTTGGCCCCCATCGCCTTCTGCATGCGGTGGCTCATCCCGTACCACCCCTGCGGTACATGGATGAGAGCAGCTTCCGGGAAGTAGTCTCCGTTGCTGTTACTGCCGTAGTACTCCCCCGCCCCAAGCGCCGAGATGAGAGTGAATATCTTACCCGGGTCCGGGGCCAATGAGCGGAGGAAAGAGCGGAGGTGCTCTTGTGCCGGCCCCGAAGCCTCCCCCTGTTTGATGAAACCGGGGCCTTCACCATAGCCCGGGTGAACGAGCTGGAAGAGGCCGCCCTGGTTGGGGTCGACAATGAGGTGGCAGCGCTTTTCGATCATCTGAAGGCCGCACGCGCTCGAGCTAAGTTGGCTTGACGCTCTTGCTCTTTTTGAGCTTGGCCCACGTTAGCGGTAGCTCGTTGTTTCCCAGTTTCTTGAGCAAACGCTTTTTGCTCGAGCAGGCTGCTAGCCGACGCCGCCGTAGACTGTTCAGCTTGGAACCTCCCCATCTGCTGAGCAAACGCTTTGGGCTGTTCAAAACTTTGCCCTTGGCGAAGCTTTGCCCGATTCATCCGAAGCTCATGCCGAGCTCGCGCCTTGTCCGTAGCTACGGCCTTGGTAATCTCACCTGGCATCAACGCTTGCTGCCGGGCTACATCTTGACCGATCTGAACCGGGCCAAGAGCTTGTTGCCGACGAATGAACTCTCCCGTCCGGCGCCGCTCGCCTTCAGCCAGGTCTGCAACCTGAAGACCTCCAGGAGCCATCCGACTCCCGTACGTGAACGCTGTATCCCCACGGGCTCGGTCACGGGCGGCCATGAGGTTGCCGATGTCCTGCGTGGTCACCTGCCCCATCTCAGCCACCCGGTTGACGAAGGAGCTGGCCACCAACGGGTCCTCAGCCATCTCAGGGTTGAACTTGTGGAGGGTGTTGTAGGCCATCTCCACCCGCTTGCGGTCCATCTTCTTGAGGCCAGGGTTGGCTTCGACCATAGCTTTGTAGCCACGGGCTCGACCGATGGCGTTGGAGGCCTTGTCGTAGATGGCGTCTAGCCCCTTCATGCCGGCGCCTACAATGAGGCTGGCCCCAGCGAGAGTACCCATGCCCTTCAGCGTGGAGCCGAAGGCCTGACGAAACCCTTGGCCGGCAATCTGCTGACCCACCATTGGAGCCGCCGCCGCCATGACGGGGTCGATGGCTGCTTGCTTTTTCTTTTGCTTTTTGGCTTTGGCTGCCGCCTCTTCTTCTTGTTGAATCTTGTGGCGCTCTCTCCCCGCAGCTATCAACCCCCCGCCTGTGCCAGCAATGTCAATAACACCAGGGAGGACGTACCTGCCCATGAAAGGGCTGTGGAGAGCCAACGCTGATTCGTGAATCCCACCAGCAACGGCTCCCTTGGCCGCGCCTAATCCACCCTCAGCCAAGGCTCCAATAGCCGCTCCCTGAGGTCCGCCAGCTGCAGCTCCGCGAATTCCGCCTCGCACCGCGCCCAAAACCCCTCCACCAAGAGCCCCGCCTTTCATCGCAGCGATTTGAACACGGGGGTCATACTTTATCGGAGGTTCCGCTGGACGGCGTTCCGCCAGTTTTTGCTTCCGCTCGTTCTCGAAATCGAGGAACTCGTCGATGGCACCCATTAGATGAACCTCTGCGTGTAGGGGTCGTAGTAATTGCGCGTGGCGTACTGGCGAGCCTTGAACTGGTCGTACTTGCCCTTCATGTAGCGGCCAGCCCCTGCATGGTGAAGTGCCCCAGCCCCAATCAAGTAGGGGGACACTCGCACGAGGCCGCCGACGGCAGCTCCTCGAGCTCCACCACCGGCCGCACGAGAGGCGGCCTGCCCCGCTCCCTTAGCCCCGGCGTCGACGACGCGGGCGACGTGGCCGGGCAACCGCCCAATGGCGCCCAGTACACCACCTACGGCCTTGGCCTTACTCGCCTCCTTGTGGAGCAAGTACAGCCGGCCGAGCTCAGCCAAGCGCTCAAACTCATTCATCAGGCCACCTCGCTTCGCAGTTGCTTGCTGACGTCTTTGATCTTCTCCCCAACATACTCCAGGGCAGCAGCAATTTTGAAGCGCTCAAGCGCGGCCTTCTCGAAAGCGAAGAAGGATTGGACAAAGGGGTGCTTCGTCCGCACCAGGTATGCGTGCTTGCTCAGGGCGACACCGTCGTCAACGTCTACACCTCGAGCGGCCCAGTCCTCTTGGATGTGCCGCATCGCGATCTTGGCCATTCCCTCGATGTGCTGCACGCGGCCGAGCGCACGGGCTACATCGACAGACGAACCACCATCTTGGACCAGCTGACGGGCCTGCTTGCACAGGTCGAAAGCCGCCGTGTCGTACTCGTGAGAGGCGTCACGGTACGCGTCGGCGAAGTGGTCGTTCATACGACGCAACTCGATCCACTGCTGTTGAGCACGCTTCTCGATCATCTTCGGTGGCTGTTGCTCTGCTGCTGCCTTCTCTTGCGCGAAGATATCCCCCGCCGAATCCATGCCCGGAAGATATCGATCACCTTGAGGGCCAGCCATGACTCCATGGTCCATGCTGAGCTCCTTGAGCACTTGAGAAGGATCAGCCGGGCCGCCCGGGAAGCAGACGACTCGGTGAGACCCCTCCGCAGTTTTGAACATCGTTTGGAAAGTCTCGTTGTTCGTAAACTCAATCACTCTGCGGACTTGCTCGTGGTTGAGCTTACCATGCCACCGAGCGACCTTGACCACCGCATCACTCAGCGGTATGCCCGAATGAAGGTGCAGGTGACTGGCCTTCTTGCCCAGCTCCTGAAGCTCCCTCGGGTCTACAAGACTCCCCTCCTTACGGTGGGGCATCGTCTTCGCTCCTATAGCTCCTGAGCCCTTCATGGCGTTACAGGTGCTTAGATACACTTGTTTGTCAAGATAGCACGAGGTGGATCAGATGGGAAGGAGCGGACCTCGGTGGGTATCTTACCTCAGCGCCGCTGAAAAATTGGGAATCACCTTGTCTGAAGTGGAGGCTCTCGTACAAAGTCACCTTGTCAGGAGCCTCGATGACGGAGAGGCCAAATTCGTTGCTGAAAGCGACCTGGACGAGCTCTCCAGTCTGAAAGAACTTCCCCCAGTTGATACCGCCCGTCTGGCCCGAAACCAGGCGCTGATTGATCAGCGAGTTCACCGACTCGAAGAGGCGGTGAACCTCCTGTTCGAGGCCAACCAATTCACCTCGTTCAACATGGGCTACCTTGACGACCAGACCTTGATCGAGCTCTACGGCAACATCCTACAGATGCTCGAGCAGCCTGAGTGGCCCTTGCCCCGCCTCCTCAACTGCGCCGAGGTCTACCACAAGCTGACCGAAGTAGAGGTCGAACGACTGATTGAGCTGTCAGGCCAAGAGCACCCCTGGCGCCCCTTCCTCGAGCTCTGCGTCAAGCAGCTGGTTTGGCTGGCCAAACAGCCTTCACTGCTCGAACAATACGAATGGGCCCGCGCACGAGACCTCATCCACCACGGCCTTGGCCAACTCCGCCGACTCACCATTGCGTACTGCTCGCTCAAGGGCGACCCCTCTCCCCTCGTCGCCCTCGCTGCTCAGGCATGTCGAGAAGACACGGATTTGATCGACATTTTGGTGTGTAAAAACTACTCAAAAACACCGTAATTAGAACACGCGTAAACACCCATAAAAACCCGCAAAAATCAAGACTTTATAGGTATAAGTATATTGTAACCATTTTCCACCCCCAAACATAACTTGTGGGGTAAAGGAGATTCTCATGACAAAGAAAGACCAAGGAATGTCGGCCTGGGATTACATCGGCACCGGACTCGGGGGCGCTGTCCTCGGCGCCGTCGGCGCCGGAATTGGCGGAGCCATCGGCGGTGAGATGGTTGCAGCGGAAGCCGCAGCCGCCAAAGCTGCTGTGGATGCCTGTGTCCTCACCCAACAGGGCGTGGCCATTGGCGCCACCGTTGGCGGCGGTGTCGGGGGTGCACTGGGCGCCATGGGTGCCAGCTGGTGGAACTACCCCGATTTGGATGCCTCCCTGGGCGCACCCGCTCAGCAGCAAGCTCCCGCACCCCCGGCCGCACTGCCCAGCCTAAAAGAGATCAGGGAACAGAGCGCCGTCGACCGCGCCAAGCTGGAGGCCCGAGTGGCCTACCACAAAGCGCTCGAGGGGGCGTTGCCCGCCCAAGGGGGCGGTAAGGGAGTCGAAGTCATCATGAACTCAGTCCGAGCTTTGCTGGAGGCCGGGAAGGTCGCCGAGGCGCAACTCTTACTGGCGCAACTGACCAAGTAAGAGTTCAACCGGGTGACGCCCCGACAACGTCACTGGAAACCCACCCCATCACGTGAGTGGTGGGTTTCCTTTTAGTTTCCTACCATATCGTACTCAATCGGGATGATGATGTCCGGCCGTGGGTGAGTAATCATCGAAGCGAGCAAGCAGCTCAGGATGGAATGAAAGGTGTCATCGGGTTTGCCTGGCGTCCGCTGGAACTGATCCATGTTCATCGACGTCGAGTACTCTTTGAAGATGTTGAGGACGTCCTCGCCGAAGGGCTCTTCAAACTCCTCCCACTTGGGCAGCCTGATGACACGGCCTGTCTGTTTGAGGGCGTTGAACAGGTCCTGCATAACCTCGGTGCGGAAGACGGTGAAGCGGCCCAGGCCAGGCTCCCACTTGATCTTCTTTTTTTGCCTCCACACGTACTGGTACTTCTTCACCCGGTCCTTGCCATATCTCCGAGCAAGGGTGTCGTTGCGGTCAAAGCCCCCGCCGTAGTCAGCTCCGATGATGGAGACCTGGTGGTCGTCGAGGAACTTCATCAGCATGGCCATCATCGTCGTCGGGTCGGCTTCAGTCCCCTCGAAGCGGTAGCAGAAGAAGATGGTGAAGACCCCTTGCAGGTAGGCCCCCAGGCTGAGCACGGTGTGGCTCGACCCCTCACTGGTACCCCAGTCGATGCCAGCTGATACGCCTGAGTAGTCACCGCTACGGCTGTGCTTCAGGCTGTCGGCCATGCTGATGTGGTCGGCGCAGGTGGCTATGAGCTGAGCCCTCGTGATGGGCCTCTCACCGGCGTCCGCCGACAGAGCCAGGACCTCGTTGTAGTAGGCCGTCTTCGAGTAGCTCTGCAGGGGGAACAGAATCTTCTCTCGCCACTCCTCCTCGTTCTGCACAACCCAAGGCACCATGAGCTGACAGATGCGGTACCCGTCATAGGTCACCCGGTCTTGGTTGGCCTCGGTGCGAGGTTGGAACGAGACCCACTGGGCGTTGGGGTGCATCGGGTTGATGTAGCCCCCGCACTTGTCGCAGATGGGCCCCTTCTTCCCGATGTTCTTCATCCCCAGCGTGTTCCAGTGCCAGGGGCTGTGCTTCTCACAGGGGATGGCCCACTCGTTCTGCGTCGAGTAGCGGTTCCAGTAGACCGCCATTGTGTTGTCAACAGACTTCGGCGTACCGCTGAGCCGCTCCAACCTCCAGGGGCTATGACTCGAGCACTGAGCAATGACGGGGATGTTGTCGACGAGGATGTCTTGGAGCTCGTCGAGCAGGTTCAGGTCGCTTGAGATACCTCGGACCCGGTCAGCATTGTGGAAGGCGTAGCGGATGCGGATTTGGCTGTGGTTGCGGAACTGCTTGAAGAAGACGTTCTGGCTGAGTCGGCTTGATACCAGAGTCGAAATGATCTCACTCATTTCCATCGGCTCTCGAATCCGGTCGGTGGAAAAGACGATGGCCTGCTGTGTGGACGAGGTGACGTACAGAGTCTTGAAGCCCACGATCAGGCTGGCGTAGGTCAGCGCTGTGTTGCCCAGGTACGTGCTCTTCTCACTCTGCCGGCTGAAGCAGAGCAACACCCTTCGGTGTTTGGCGTCATAGGGCTCCTTCAGGTAGCGCCGGCCCTTGAAGGAGAAGTTCCGCATCTCCCCCTCGATGGGCATCCTGATGGCGAAGGGAACGAACTCCGAGGGGAGGATGGTATGGCGGTCAATCTGAGGCCTCTCGTACTCCAGGTCCCCGTAGGCCGCCTCCTCACACTCGATGTCGAGCTCCTTGTCCGCCCGCTCTTCAGCGTCGAGGAGCTCCTCGATCTCGCGGTCAGTCCACACCCCGGCCCGCAGCTTTTCGGCGGAGATCCGCGGCGTGTGGACAGCTGGAAAGTCCATTTTTTATCCTGCCTCTTTGGAGGCCGATGATGACGGATGTGCGAAAATGGCTCAAGACGCTGCTCCCGCTACTGGCCGACCTGCTCGACGCCAAGGTCAAGACCGAAGAGGAGAAGCTCGCTGAAGACCCCAAGCCAGGCAGCGTGCACTTCCTCTGCTACATCCTCCAACCCAAGGTAGAGGGCAAGGTGCGGCACCAGGACTTCATGAACCGCGACCTGGGCAAAACGCTCTACACCACCATCCAGACCGAAGCCTGGCACTCAGGCATCCCACTACGCTACGTCACGATTGATTACGACCCCAAAAGGATGGAGATTCGACTGAGTTTGTCTGTCGACTGTCAACGATAGCCTCGAAGCGGCCAAGCGTGTGAAGCAGCGCCGTCTTCACCTCGTCTTGCTCAAAAGGCAGACGGCAATACCCCTCCTTGATCATGTCGATGACAGCGTCGGTAGGCATTTGTTCAGCAGCTTCAACCACCTCTTGGCAAATCGACACCTGAAGCTCATTCACGCCAACCCCTCCCGGAGCAGAGTAAGCACTTGCTCCTCCCCCCAGTCTTGTGGCCGACCCTTTTGGAACACACGGACGCAGTAGCTCCGTAGCTCCTCAATCCATTCTACCTTGACCTCTTTGGCCCCCGGCCAACCGCCGTAGACCACCCTCTGCAATTTTTGCCCGAAGTTGAGAGGGAAGGGACCACTCGGGCAAAACGCATGCAGCACAAAGTGCGTGGGCCGGAAAGTGAACTCAAGCTCGATGCGCCCCAGTTTCAGCTCAGTGAACTCCACCGACTGTACCGACAGCGCCCCTTTAGGGATACCCGCCTTCTCCCTTTGCTCTTCGTTCACCAAGTTTTGCAGCGACCGCGGTACAGGTAGTGACATCACGACTCCTTCGCTTCGAGTTGGACCTTTTCGTCTGGGGCAGAGATGGTACCACCAAGCGAATCCACTGTGGTGGCCTGGTGACTCCGTGTCTGTAGCTGGAATGCACGGAATGAATCCAGCACGTCAGTCATCGCCGTAGCTGACGCCGTCGCCTCCTCCTGCGCCATCTTGGCCGACAAGACGTAGTTGCGGAAAGCTGTGGAATGGTCTTTGCTCGCCGGCTCGTGCTCGAGCTCGAGGGCCTTGAAGTACGCGATGTCTCTCAAATGGGTGAAGAGCTTGTTCGCGTCAATGTGCCGTGCGGTCCCCACCCCCGTTTTCCAGAGGAGCAAGTGGACACCACTGGGCCCCTGGGCTTTGACCGCCAGCTGCAGCCAGTCCTGGTGCGCCACCCGGCGCCGGCGGATGAACTCGCCCCACTCTTTGCCGTTGAGAAGCGAGCTGTTCCAGAAGTAGTGCTGAAAAAGTTGGTAGGCCTCTAAGCTGACTCCGTGATTCACCTCACGGTTGATCCGAGTCACCGCCTGCTCGGGGGTGAGCGGAGACAAGATGAAAGTCTCAACCAAAGCTCGCCGCCTGGGCTCGCCGAGCAGCTCAATCGCCTCCTTCATCGACGGCGTGCGCACCCACGCATCGTAGATGCCCTGCCGGCGGACGTAGACCACGCTTGGCCGATGGGCGAGGTTGTTTCCCCGGAACGGGACGGGCATGTCTGCCATGACCTGCCCGCGAACAGTGGTGAGGTAGGAGTTCTCAACCGGCCCGAGGTTGGCCATCTCGCACATGGCTTTGACCTCGTCAAAGGTGTGCTCGCACCGGGAGAGCAGGAACTTGATCCAGTAAAGAGACGGGTGTTCAGACATTAAGCTTGGATTTGACTCCTGAAGGCGAGCTCGCGCAAGGCGACGATAACCTCTTCGATTCGCTTGACCGCATTGGCCACCGACATTTCAGGAATGTCGGGGAGGCCCAGGCGCGCAGCGATGAGCGTATGAGACAGCTTCTGCACCGTCTCTTCCAGCTCAGGCAGGTACTCGACGAAGGTGGTGAAGTTCTCAGGGGTCATGAATCCCAAAGAGAGCACCTTGTCTACGGCCAGTGGGTCGTTGAGGTCTGCCGCCTCTTTGAGGAGGAGCTCCTTTTTGGGCAGGGCAGAGGCGAGCTTGACTGCGTGGTCTCGCGCCTCTTTGTAATGGCTCGACGGCATCTGGATGAACCGGCAGTGGTTGACTGTGGTGTAGCGGCCCAACGATGCACGCTTGAGCTTGGCCGAGGCCAACTTCTCTGGCATGCCCAATGCGCCGGCCATCAAGAGCGCGTCAGGGCGCTCGATCATTGTCCGATGTGCGTGCGGCACCTCGGCCACGGCCGGCCCCTGGAAGCTCCACGTCGCCCCGTCACCCAGGATGCGGACTGAACCATCCTTCTCGAGGTCACCTGGCTTGACGAACTGATTCGGGTCCTCGGTCAACGCCAGGGCTGAGCCCTCGAGCGGGCAGAAGCGGACAGACTCAGGCAGGCCGTACTCAGCCGGCCCCAAAGGCGCGGGCTGTTTGAGCCCAGGCACCAAGCGCAGAGTGACGGACTCGCCCATGATGGTCTCGAACCGTGTGGCCGGCCCTTGCTGGTCAGAGAAAGCGGCCTTGACTGTCCCCGGGGGGAAGGCCTGAACGCTGCCGGCCTCGGTCACCCGGTAGAAGAACCCGTCCCCTTCAAGCAGGTCCTGGCTGGGCAGGTCAGGCGTCTTGCTCTGAAGCACACCGGCGATGTCGCCTTGTACGGCTGAGGCAGACCCGCTGGTGAAGATACGCAAGGGGAGCGATACCCCCTCGAAGTCCGTCACGGGGAAGACCCATCCCAGGTGCTCTCGGCCCATCGAGTCCAGGACCTTGTATTGCCCGAACTCGTTGATGACCTCTGCTGGGAGACTCTTGTCGGCGATGTCATTCTGCTCAACAGGGTCAGTCGTGACGAGGGCTGACTCTTGCGTGTCCGCCCGCTTGACCAGCTCTTCACCTACGAGCTGAGCCATCTTGATGCGGTCGGCATACAGCTCTTTCGGGTGGAAGAACCGGCTGTTAGCCGTCTTGAGCAAGTAGGTGTCACCTTGCCGAGTCAAGAGCACTGTGTCGGGTCTCACCCCTTCGGCCGCCGTCTTGAGTATCTCCTCGGGCAACGTCGGCTCCGCCCCGGCAATGAGCTGTACCAGCTCAGCGTGTTTGCTGATGAGCTGGCAGGCCGTCACCTGGTCCCGGTTGAGCTCGAGCTGCATCCGATCCTTGTCCTCTTGAGTCATGGTTGGCACGAGAGCTGAGAGCAGCATCCGGTCGTGACCGAGCTTCATCCCATCAGAGGAGACAGCCCCACGGCCCAGGACCTGATTCTCCGCTCGGTCGGGGGGGAGAAGATGAGGCGACAGGAGCGCGTTCTCCGCCGGCGGGTTGCCCGGGGAGTCGAACACGTTGGGCCGGAAGAGAGCCTCGCGTACCCGACGGTCGGTCAGCGGCATCGGTCGGCCCCGGCCGTCGATGAAGACGTCGAGGCTCTTGAGCCGCCCGTCTCTGATGATGACGGGAATCTTAATGCGGGCTGACCCTTCAATCTCGGCCATCGTGCGCCCAGCGGGCGTGTTGAGCCGTTCCGTCTTGGTCCGAACCAGGATGAACCCCAGCCCGTAGGCCCGCTCCCCGTCGACCTGGCGCATGACCACCGATGAATCATGGTTACCCAGGAAGGCGTGCTGCTTGTGGGCCTCTTGGAGAATCTCCTCTACCCAGGAGTCCGGGTTGTCAGAAAGCTTCGCCTCCATGGCCAGCTTGGTGTGCTCCGTCTCTCGTCGCGTTACAAAGAGCGGCTCAATCATGAGATTTTTCCTCCGGTTATGACTCCCTGTTGCTGAAGCATCGCGACGATGGCACGGCCAATGGCCAACATCTCGGGGCGTGCTTTCTTCGGGTCGATCTCCATCGGGCCGATTTGATCGGTGATGGTGTAACGAGTCTCACCCGACGCCGCTGTTGTCTCTTCCACGTTGCGCCGTTTGACTACAGGTGGCGCTGCAGCGAGTTCCTCTTGCAGATATTTGACTGCCAACGTGGCAAAGTCTTCCGCGCTGAGCGCCATCACTCACCTCTCACCTTGCGAGCCTGGTACATGTTGGGGGCCATCGACGGCGTCGGCGGGCCTGTCTGCGGCCCTATCACCTGATGGGTGTGGGCGGCTAGGAAGGAGATGAGCGCAGGCGTGGCCAACACCACGCTGAACGCTGCGCTTTGACTGCCCAGAAGAATGGAGTTGCTCTGAATCACCTTCTGCCCGTTGATGCGCTCCGTACTCGAGGCGGCTTCGAGCTCGTGACGCCCTGACACGTTGGTCGACAGGTTGGCCCCGCAAGTGACCTCGACGTCCCCCGTGCTGCCCAGAGTCGCGCTGCCTTCAATCTGGCCTTCCAGGTCACCACCGACGGTCAAGTTCACGTTCTTGGCCACGTCAAGGGTGACTGAACCTTCTTGGTCAATGGACAAATGATAGACTGCTTCGCCCTCAAGATCACCGGTGACCGCATTCAGCGCCTGTGGGGCAACCACGAGCTCGAAGCGCTTGTCGTCGTCTACCCGGCCAAGCTTCACCGCTACCGTGGCCTGCTCGTGCTCAGCCGCCTCCTTACCTACAACAGCCAAGGTCGCGTGAGACTCTCCACTAGCGTTCTCATCTGCCCGAGAGACAAGCCAGGTGAGCTGGCCGCCCTGAGTCCAAAGCGCGTAGTTCTCACACACGTCCCGCAGGTAGTTGAGCAGGGGAATGTAGAAGCGCCGACAGGCCGCCGTGGCTCCTATCTCGAGCACCCCGCCGCGGTGGAGGTAGAGCTCGTTCCCGTCCCTGCCCCGAATCTGAATGTCACCTTCTTGCATGAAGGGGCGGCCGGCCTGGTAGGTGACCTCTGTGTCCCCCTGGTCCGCCGCCTGGTCCCCGTCCTCTTCCGCAGGGATGCGCTCGAAGGGGGTGACGAAGCAGAGGATGAAGGGGTCAGCGTCGCTGGGCCGACAGACCTTCACCTTAGCCCCCACCTCAGGCATGGAGTTGAACCCCTCGCCGCGGCTAAAGTGGAAGTACGGGGACCCCCAGGTGAGGTCGAGGAAGGTTCGCTGACTCACCAGAGTACGCACGTCGCAGGTGAAACGGCGGGTATTCACATTGACAATCCGCCCCTCCTCAACGCGTACGTGGTTGAGCCCGCGCTCAATCGTGCTCTCACGAAACGGCCTGGTCATCGATTAGTACCGAGGGTATCCCGCTTGCCGCTGACCCATAGCGCGCCCGCCGGCAAAGCCTGCAGCTGCAGGTACGGCCAAAGCAGTTCCACCCGCCAACGCGCCAACACGCCCCATGTGAGTCCCCATGACTCCGCGGACGCCACCAGCGCGGTACGCTTCACCCATTTGCTTGATGCCTCCAGACAGCCCCATCTGCCGCCACCCGCGAACACCCTTAGCCAGAGACGACGCGGCGGCTTGTGTCCCGCCGGCAATGCCCCGACCTATGTCCGCCGCACCGCGCCCCATGCTCCGTACCCCACCAACAACTCCTCCTTGAGCAGCGGCCGGCGCTGCTGCTGCTGCAGCCGCTGGAGCAGCACGAGGCACCGGAGGTGGCGTTGCTGCCCGTCGAGGTACCGGAGGTGGCGTTGCTGCCCGTCGAGGTACCGGAGGTGGCGTTGCTGCCCGTCGAGGTACCGGAGGAGGCGTTGCTACGCGCCCAGCGTGTGCCGGAGCCGCCGCAGTGGGAACTGTCGGCCGCGGTGCAGGGGGACCCGTCAACTTAGCTTTCGGAGCACGCGTTGCTGACCTTTTCACCGCTTGCGTTAACGTTCGGCCAACTGCCCCCGAAAAAGCCTCTTTGACCAGTTCCTCACGCAGGAGGTCGCCAATCTCACCAAAAGCTGAACTGAAGAAGACCTCTTGATCGATATGCATGTCGCCCCTCTCAGTACGGCCCCTTTTTGCCCTTGCCAAATTCGGCTCCATAAGCAAGCCCTGGGACCGGATGCGCCCCATGCAGGTCGCTAACCCATCCCCGTTGGGCACCCTCTATAACGGTTGACTTCAGATTCTCATGATTCAGCCGAGCAAGCCAATCCTCCTGGAGGTCAAGGGGAATTTGGCCGACGCCTTTGATCATGGGCTCGTACTTGATCGGCTTCTTCCCCTTGAGCTCACCGCGGTTGATTTGCTGGATTGTACCTAAGGGGACCTGGTCATTGCGAACGACATCTATGCTGTCCCCAGGGTCAACTACCCGGGCGTTGTTGGTCATCGTGCGCACCACCACCTCTGAGTGCCGGCGCTTGACCCCCTCTGCGGAGTAGATGCTATTGAGCTCATCGGCCAAGTAGTTCTGCACTGTGTTCACGTTGGTCAAAGGCAACAGCTCATGCGGGTTGACGGGTCCCCCTGTCAAAGGCATCCCCTTCTTCACGCGGTCACCTTTTTTGATGTTGAGCTTCCGATTGGCCCGTACATAGTGCCGCCGGCCGGCTACCATCACGTTCCACCCACCAGCGGGGTCCTTCTTGATGGACTGTACCGTCCCACCCGTAGAGGCCAGCACAGCAGAGCCTTTGAGCTTTTGAGTGAGGTTCAAGAGCTCGTTGGAGCGGCCGAAGTCATCAAGGGCTTTCTTCTGTCCTGCAGGGGCCATGACACCCCCGGCGTGGAACTGCCGCATCTGAAGCTGCGTTCCCCGCTCACCCAATGACTGCGAGGCTAGCACCCCAATGTTTGTCCCCTCGTCATAGAGCTGGCCCGTCTCAGAGAGTCCCAAGCACTTCTGGCAAACTCCGTTGGTATGAGCGCATCGCATGGGCGAACGGACCACAACCTTAGGGACCTTGGCCTTGCGCATCTGGCTGAGGTGCTCAGGCTTGAGCAGCGTGCCCGCGGGAATGACGCCGTCACCCACTTTGATATCGAGCTGCGTGTGCCGACCCAAGATGTCGGACTCATCGGTCGACAGGGCAATCCCCGCATCGGTCTTGCAGTCAGCTGAGTCGACGAGTTGATTCATCGAAGCGTTGACCAGCCGCTTGGACAAGTACCCCGGCTCAGACACAGACTGGACCTTCTGAATGATGCCCTTACGGCCGCCTGACACCGAGGCCCAGTAGTCAGCCGACGAGAGGCCCTCTGAGTAGGAGCGCTCAACGGGAGAAGGGACCGGTCGACCTTGGGCATCCTCGTACAGCACGGGGGCCGCAGTGAGCTGACGGTAGCCGTTCCCTTTGATGCCAGCGCTGCGCTCGGTGCGGTCCAAGTTCGTGAGACCCTTCTGGGCTTTCCCCTTCACCTTGGTCTCAATCTCAGTCAACGCATCGGCGTAGACCGAGACCAGCTTCTTTGCGTCCTCCTCCTTCTCCATGTTGAGACCGGCCGTGCGCTCCCGGGCCTTCTTGAGCACCGGGTCTCGAACGTCGCGGTGAACCTTCAGGTCGTCGAGGCCGACAGTGTACCCCATGAAGTAAGCGCGCTCGTTACCCAGGTCCTTGAGTCGGTCGACTCGGCGAGCGTAACTCTTGGGGTCGAGCTCCGCCATCTGCTGGTAGGTCTTCCCCTGTTCCTTCTTGTCGAACCGGTACTTGAAATCGCTCAGGATCTTCTCATCCTGCATATCCTTGGGGAGGGTGGCGTGCAGCTGCAACCGTCCCAGGGTCGTCTTCTTCCCCCCGACCTGGGCTACATCGGTCACGTCCAGCTTTCCTTGTTTGACCGCCTTCTCAAGATCAGCTTGGTTGGAAAACTTCAAGTTGGACTGCTTGCCTACCTCAGTCAGATTGTAGAGCCCGACTTGCATCTCTTTGATGGGCGTATAAGCGACTTTCCCAGAGGCGGGGGAGAAAAGGATGTTCGACGGCTTCATCTTCTCCGCTTCTTCCACAGCCTCGTTTGTCATAGGAACAAACGCTGCCATGGTATCCCCGTCAAAGTCTGCACCATAAGAGCTGGTCACGAGCGGATGTATTTGAATTGCTTTGCCTTCAGTCAACCGAGGTTTGAAAGCTTGAACTCCGTGTTTGTGAAGAACGGGGTCGCGTTTGAGCAACACTGGTCGCTGTTCAGCCGCGCGCTCAAGCGCCTTATTGGCGATGGCCGTATTCTGTTGGATCTCTTGTTTGGCCTGCATGGGAGTGAGGCCAAAAGAATTACGGATTTCACGGACGACGAACGGCTTGTACATCTCCATCGCCGCTTTACGGGGAATGCCCACCTCATCCAAGCTGAGGGACGGCTCCGGCACGATGGTCGAGCGCATCGTCATGTCCTGCCGCTTCTTGATGAGTTTCCGCTGGTAGAACCCCGTCTTGGGGTTAGCCCCCGCGATGACGTCGAGGATGCCGGGGTAGTCACGGTTGAGGGTACCTCCAAGACCAGTGAGGCTCTTCATCTCGTCATAGAGCTCGCGACGCAGTGGGGCCCGCTCTTCATCAGGGAGCCCCTTGTGCATGGTGCGGAGCTTCTGGTTGGTCAGTGAGATGTGCTTGTAGAACTGGTTGACATCTTCAAACTGGATGGACCCATCGCCTGAAACGCTCATCGGCCGCATGACGGGGGGCATGACCGGAACGTGCTTGGTCATGTACGCCTCAGTCGGCGAGAGCTTGGCTTTCTTCAAAGCGCTCAGATATTTGATACGCCGGTTGGCCTTGTTGAGCGGCGTGCCGCGGAGCTTCCCTATCCGCCCCCGTTCGGCCTCGAGCTCTTTGTCGATGTCCACATTCTTGAGCAGCCGACCGACCGCACTCGGCCCGTACTGGGCCCCCTCAACGTCAGCATCCACCAACTTGCCGTCAGCGGTCACCCCTTTCTCACCATTGATAACCTTCTGGTACTCCTTGCGGTCCACCCCAGTGAGTGAGGAGATGGCCCCTTCGAACAGCGGGTTGGGCATGGGCTCGTGCAGCGTGATGTGGCTCCACTTCTTTCCCTCTGTCCCGCCCGTGGTCTCAGGGTCGAACAGCCCCCCCTTCTCTGGGTCGAGCGTCCCGGCCTTGACTGACTTGCCTCCGTCTTTGATGGCGCCTGAGCTCGTCTCGAGGACCTGCTTGTCCGTGAGCGGAAGGAGGTTGAGACTGTTGCCCTCCTTCTCGACGTTCACCCCGACCGTCTTGAGCATCCCCTCGAACTTTTTGAAGGCGAAGGTTGGTTTGGGTGGTGGAAGGAGCTCGCCGGCTTGCAAAGCACCCCAGAGTTCGTCGTTGTCACCGTGTTGACCTCGATCAGCTTTGTACGTGGCCATCTCGCGAATATTGTGAACGGCGCCGTGAGATAGCAGGGAGTACAACTCCATCTGTCCCATGGCCTGCCCCCCGTGAGGGTGGCCCGACCGCGGGGCCAGGTTGCGGTCGTAGGAGGCCCGGGAACGGGCGGTCATCTTCTGGTCGACCTGGTGGTGGAGCTTCAACGTATACTGCTGCCCCGTCATGACGTTAGGAATCTCTTTGCCCGTCTTGGGGTCAATGAGGTTCTCCGTGTCAGAGAGCTCGGCCTTCTTCAGAGCGGCCTTCACCTCACCCCGCGCATCGTCGAGGGCGAAGTTCTGCACCTTGAAGGGCTTCCCTTCCTTCTCCGCTATCTTGCCGGCCGCCGTCTCGAGTATCTGGCCTACGTTCATCCGGCCCATGACGCCAAGCGGGTTATGGAGGACCTGAATGGGTTTCCCGTCCTTGGTCTGAGGCATCTCTGAGTCAGGAGTCACACGAACGACAATCCCCTTGTTAGCGTGACGACTTACAATTTTGTCGCCAACTTGCGCGGGTTCCTCGGTCTTGACGTGAACCTTGACCCCGTCACGGGACTTGGTGACCTCGACGACCTCACCGGGGAAATCCTGGTCCCAGACCTGGCCCTTGTCGTCGTAAGTCCGAAGGAGGCTCTTGTGGATGCGGCCGAGGTCCATCTCCCCCTTGCGGACCACACGCTTGGTCATGCCGGCGATGAGCGTGTCTCCGGGCTCCACCCGCTGGCCCACCTTGATGACTCCGTCGTCGCCGAGCTTCTCCTGCTGTTTCACCGTCATCCGCTGGGGGAAGTTGGCGACGTAGGACTTCTTCCCCTTGAGCTCACCCTCGGCCTTGTGAAAGCCCTTCTTATACAGGTGTTCCGACGTGAGTTGGCGAGCTGCGGACTCACTGATGACGATGCCGTCTTCGACGTTGTGCCCCTTAGCCGGGAGGTAAGCTACGCGGAGGTTGACGCCGGGAGCGTAAGTGCCTCCCTTCGAGAAATTCGTGTCGGCGATGAGCTGCCCCTCTTTCACTGTGTCGCCGACCTTCACTTGGGGCTCAGAGTTGAGGACCCCCTTTTTCTCGTTAAGCGGGTAGTTGTCGTAGATCGGAACGTCTTTGACCTTCCCGTCTGCGCCCTTGATTTTGATCGAGTCCTTCTCGACGCCGACTACCTCCCCTGCAAGGGGAGCCGTTTGAGCGGTGAAGCTTCCCATCACGTCATCAAAGCTCTTGCCGCCCTGGACCGACTGGACTAGCGGGGCCTCCCGGTACTTGAGGGAGACGGCCTGCTCCTGGTGCCGCCCGCTCATGGTCACCCGGTTCTGGGAGTTGTTCCCGAGGAAGGGGACCATGTTGAGGGGGAGTGAGAACATCTGGGCCGCCGAGGGCATGACGTAGTCAGCCTTCTTCATCGAGGTGAGCCCCATCTTCCCCTCTTTGAGGCTGGCCTTAAGCTGGTCCCGCTTGGGGGTGGGCTTCCCGTCCTTCCCCCACGTCACCTCATCGGCCATAACCACGACTTTCTCTTGTGCCGTGGCGGGGTCAACTCTCTCCACTTTCCCCGTTTTGGTGTTGTAGAGGGGGATGGTTATGCTACCCTTCTCTTTACGCATTCCAAGCGCAGTGTGAAGAGTTACGCCTGTCTTCGGACCTTCCGGAGTATGGAGGGGGTCTAGGAACCCCAGGTGTGAAGGGTCAACGAGCTTCACTTCCTCGGTGAGCTTGTGCTCACTCTGAATGCCTCCCTCGGTCCCAACGACGGTGGTCTTTTGCTGACCGCCCACCATAGCCACGGGGTTTGTGTCGTCGGCTTGGTTGGCCAGGGAGCTCTTGGCGAAGAATTGGTTGATGGGCCGGTTGAAGTAGTCCGTACCCACGATGTCTTTGATCTTGCCCTTGCGGTCCAGGTTGTTCAGAACCCGTCGCTCAATGATGGGCTTCTGCTCTTTGATGCGGTTCGAGATGAAGTCCTCAACCCCTTGGAGCTGCTTGAACTGAAGAGACTCCCGGTTGTCCGGCTCCCGCTCCCCCCGAGACACCTTCAAAAGGTTGGAGCTGGTTTCCATCATGGCCACTGGGCCCAACGTTTTTATGGGCTTACCGAGAGTCTTCTTGGTAACCTCCGGGTCGAGCTCAGCTCCCTCGAAGCGATCTCGAATCACCTGAGAGGCATCTTCAAAGGTGGTCGCCTTGGCCCGCGGGTTGATCTTTCCCGCCAGGCGGATGATGTCTTGCTCCACCTTCTTTTGGTCCACCTTGTTGGCAGCGAAGATTTCGCGACCCCACTTCTTCTCGAGGGCCTTATCCCCTACGCCCAGGGCCTGCATGACGGAGTAAAGCGGGGGGTTGGACCCACCGATCCGCATCTTGAACTTCCGTTTGCCTGGGTCAAAATCAAGGTGGTAGGACCCACCCCTGATGTTGATTTGGCTCTCAAGCTCGCCGTTCTGCTTCACCCTCGAGTAGACCCCCGGTCGCAAAGTCCAGAGGTTGTCCGTCTGATACTCAGTCCCGTTGACGATGTACGAGTACCTGCGGGTGATTTGAGGTAGTGTGGCCACTCGCCTGGTCGAGGTATCAACTACTTTGCCCGTCTTGTTGTCGACTAACTCGAAAGAAGCTTTGACGACTGATCCAAAGGTACGCCCGGCCAGCTTCTTCTCTTTCTGCGTCCGAACGTCATGCGTGTCTGGCTCGTCTGTGACCTCAACCCCGGTCACCCTGAGAGTCTGAGCACTTCCTTTGATAGGGAATGACTGATGAATCGCCTTGGTCACCCGTTCTTTGAGAGCTTCTTGGCTCTCTCGCGGGTCAAGTCGCGCCATGTGATCCTCACTGTGGTGTGCCTATACGGACTCTAAGGTAGCGAAATTTATAAGTCAATGCCCGATATAAGAACTATGGTGCGAGACCGTTAGCTCATCGGTCTCTAGGAAGGTATGAGTCAATTGAATCCCAATGGAAGTGGAACCTCTAGCGAGACCGTGTTCTCTGATGCCCTTAGTCTGTTTGAGGGCGTTGTGGAGAGCATGGTGACTGAATGTTGTAGTGGATCTGGTCTCCTCGGTGAAGTCGGATCGGGAGTAGGCCCTTCAACCTGTTTGGCCGATGACATCGATATCGTGTCGTCGTCCCTATCGGATGAGGGGGAATGAGCGATGCTTCTCTTCTTCATCAGTGTTTTCGTAGCGACAGTGTTGTCGTGTATTACGGAGACTATGGCGGATTGGGAAGCGGGTCGCTTTTGGTGCTGGTAGGCACCTGAGGCGGTAACAGGTGGCCCTAACCTCACGGGAGGGGCCACCTCCTTTTAGATTGCCGCCGCTTCCGGACCTCGACGAGGAGCTCTCCCTTCAGGAAGAGGGGCTCCGGCACTTCGAGGACCTTGTTGATTCCCACCGCGGGTGAGCAGCTCAACGACCATGTCGGCGAGTTGCGGGCTCTGTTGCGCTATCTGTTGCAACGCCACCTGCTGATGCTCTGGGGGCATCTGAGCCATCTGCTGCGCCATCTGCTGAGCAATCTCAGGGAGAGGTTGCTGTGGAGGAGGTTCAGCCGCTGGCTGCCCCGGAACACCGCCCTGTTGCACCCCCTCCAATGCCTCGCCAGGCGCCGCGTCTGTCATCCCCTGCTGAGCTTGCATTTGCTCACGCTGCATGACAGCTTGGCTCCGCGCCTGGTACTTGCTCATGACCACCTGGGCTTCGCCTTGAACCTCGGCCTGGGCCAACTGGTTCTTTTTTAGCGTCTCCATGCGCCGGGCCGCCTCGGCCATCATGAGCTCGTCCTCCTTCTCCGGAGAGAGGTCGGCGTCGAGCAAGAGTGTGGAGTCTGACACCTTCTGCGCCTGGTTGTACTGGAAGAGAAGCGCTTTGCGCTGCAGGTCGTCGGCCATCTTGAAGGGCTTGAACCTCACTCGAGGCTCGGGCCACTCGAGGTACGTCGCGACGTTCTTCACGATGAAGTGGCGCAGGACATGGGTCATGTCCGAGACATAGCGAATGAAGTGATTCTCCAGCATCCGCATCGACACGTTGCTTCCACTAAAGGAAAGCCCTCCGGTGATAAACTCTCGAGGGACGTGCATGCCGGCGATGATGTGGTCGTTGAGCATCTGCATCTCCTGGAAGGTCAGCAGTGCTCGGCCGTCTCCTCCAATGACCTGATGCCCCAAGGGCAGCGGCATGATGGGGACGTAGGCCCGGTCCTTGCGCCACCGATTGATCTCAGCTTGCACGTGGTCCCGCCATTTTCGAAGGTCAATGGAGCTGTTATGAGTCGCCACCCCAGCCACACAAAACGATTTGTCCCCACGCACCTGGAAGCCGCGGACCACGTCAACTCCTTCAATAGCAACTTTGCTCCGAACCCTGAGGTACACATAGCCGTCTCGGAAGAACCCGCACCGTGAGTGCCCTGGAGGTGCTTCTGGCCCTCGGCCCAACAGGTGGGCCAGATAGTCCGCTTGAGTGCCGTTCACGTTCACCTGGTAGTACGGCAGTTTGGCTATCTCGTCCTCTCGCGGGATAGTGCATTGGGTCGTAGGGAGCACTTCGTGGGAGAGCAAGATGGTGCGCGCATCCATCGCAAGTTGAGGGCTTACGGTCTTCAGCCCAATACGCCTCGTCGCAGTGCTGAAGTCACACCCATCCCCGAGTAACAACCCCTCGAGAGCACTGAGCGCTATGGGGCCTGGTGCCTCCATAATGAATCGAGGGAGCCGTTTGCGCTGCGCCCCTCGGCCACATGCGAATAGGACACTGCTGAGGATGACGTCATTGACTACGTACTCAATGCACCCCGGACCATGAGCGAAGGTCCCACTCGGTTTATGGGCTAGTCCAGCAAGCGCCTGGTCGAGCCTTTGACGTAGGTGGGGTTTGTCGATGTCTAAGGCTAGTGCGGCAAGCGCGCCCTTGGTCGACCCTTGTGCTGCGTAGAGGCCTATGACAAAGGCCAAGTCACTGGTCACCGGGAGATACCGAGGGGTGCGCTCAATCTGCCCTTGCTGCACAAAAGCAGCGCGGGCGTTGTTGAACTCCTCAATAGACCACCCCCGATCAGCCAAAAAGTCCATCCGGGGGGAGGCCTGCCGGGACAACCCCACCCGAGAAAAATCTGGGAGCCCCTCCTGCTCAAAATACTCATAGATTTCGGCTGACTGCTGGTTTATCCGACGATAAACCCAAGACTTAGTGGCTGCCCGCTCCGGGTTGTACTCCGCCAAATCAAGCTGTAACGCAGTCCACGTTGGCCGGTGGGTGGGATAGCAGACGTAGTCCTTCTCAGCCACATCCTTCGCCTCGACCCATGAAGGCTCCCCCAAACTATCGTAACCACGCCATTCCCCAGGCACCCGTTTCACTGCCAATAGGGGGTGCCCTGCGGACAACGTAAAGGGGAAGGCCGTCAACGAAGCGGCAGTCACCTTGAATACCGGTTCCCCAACCTCAACAGGACGGTCAACTGCGGCCTCTACTTTTTCCCACCGACCCTTATGGGTACGGACAAAATCACCTTGATCCACTTCCCCCGCAGGTTTAATCCCCTTTCGTGTCTCGATCAGAGTGTCGTGAGTGACACAGTAAGGGTCTGCCTGAGCGGAACCAGCTGCAGGGTAAATGATAGACAGCGGGTAGATGCGCTCAAGGGCCACGGCCTCATTCGACTTTTTCAACACCTGAAGCAAGAACGCGTCTTTGAGCACTGGGAGGAGCATGGGGATACCCATCCCTGCATCCTTGGTCCCCGTGAGCATGCTTGGCCGCCGGAGGTGGCAGAAGTTCGTCTTGTAGAGCCGGAGCTGCTTCTGCTTGCGTACGGCGTCCAACACAATTTGAGGCATCACTTCTATCACGTGGGGCTTGCCCAGCATGATGTCGTTCTTGACCGACCGCGGTACCCGGAAGAAGTAACTGTCCTCTCCCGTAATGTCGTTGTGCACCACGGTGATGTCTTCCGGATTCCAGATAATCAGCTTGATGTCGCGAGGGCTCTTGATCTGAACATCACGGACTTCAGCCTCGCCGCTCACCCCACACTCTGGACAGGGGTTGAGGACGAACTTGTGATGCTGGAATCTGTAAGTCGAATCTTTGATCGCTGTCCATTGACCGCAAGAACCGCACTTCAGGTATTTCACGAACGGGTACTGGATAGAAATCATTGAGTTCCCGTACGCGTAGTAGTACAGACCTAAATCGAGGAAGAACTTCCGAATCTGGAGAGTGTCTTCGAGGAACTCCTCCCACAACTCTGTGACTTCTTTAGTCTTGTGCTCCACTACAATATCGGTGAGCGGGTACTCAGCCATTTTGCTGATGACTGCTGAGACTGTTGGGTTGGTCAGGTAGAAGTAGCGGCACCATCGGAACAGCCGACGGATAGTGTCCGGAAGGTAGGTCTGGGCAACATCGAAGAACGGGGATGGGTAGGAAAGTCCACTCGAGCTGCCGCCTGTAATGCGGCTGCGCGCAGGGCTGAAACGCTCGAAATTCCCTTGGTTATAGTCAAACATCAGCCCTGCGTCCCTTTCCCAGTGAGGCGGCCTATGCCGGCACCTACGCGCTTGCCGACGGAGCCAAGAGTTTCACCTAGAGCGAAATTGCCTACGACGGGAAGTGCACCACCTGCGACGTATCCTGCACTGCTGCCGATAGCCTGTCCCACTACTGCCGGGTCACCCGTACGGACGCCTTCAGCTATAGCTGGGGCGGCCATGATACCCGTCATCCCAATACCGAGCGGCCCTTGTACGCGCCCGATGTTTTTTAGAGTCTCAAGGCGTTTGCCCTTGGTCGCAAACCCCCGCATTACCCCGGGAATGGAAGTCAGCCCCTCTTGGGCTGCCCGTTGCATCTCAGGGGACACCTCCGTACCTGGAGCCAGCATGCGCTTGTAGGCCTCTTCACGCTCCTTGCCCGTCCAACCCCTACCTCCGAAACGACTCTTGCCTGCGACAATCTGCGCCTGCGTTCGAGGGGCGTACCCTGTCAGAGAGTGGGCCTGTCGTTGAACCGCCCGAGTTACCTGCTGTCGGCCGGCCCGCGTTGCCAACTGCCCCCCAGCCAAACCTGCCGCACCCCCCAGAATGGCCCCCCGCACGGCCCCGGCTCCCCGAGCTCCCTCCGGGGCAGTTGCGGCACCGTGCGCGGCTCCAACGCCTGCCCCCATCAGTGCGCCCGCCCCACGCCCCGTCCACGCTTCACGAACATGGGCTTTCCCAAAATGTTCGCCAACCCCTTTCACCCCAGGGATTTTGCTGACCAGCTGGCCTACAGGACCTGAGGCTCGCCGCAACGTGTCTGACGCACCGCCTAGTGCTCGGCCGACCGTGCGGAGGCCAGGCAAGAACGCCTCTTTCTGTAGAGCGTCGTCCCAGGTCTCTACAAGGGCCTGACTGAACTCGGCGCTATTGAGTTTTTGCATGGAAGGCCTCCAGTTGCTCTCTCAACGTCTTCGTCATCCCACGCGCATACTCGAAAGCCACGAGGAGTTTGCCCACTTGGACGTCGACGACACTTTCTTCCAGGTAGTCCTCTCGATCATACCCTTTGGAGTAGACCTCGTGAAACCGCTTGCGCACGGGCTCAGGATCGAAGACGGGAACCTTTTTCAGCGCCTTCTGCGGCGCACCGCAGGTATCGCACTCCTGGTTGTCGTCATCGGTGTCGATGTTGCCGCACCTCGTGCACCGGTACTCCGCCCGTGCTGCGTAGGGTTGAGCAAAGTGAATTGGGGGCGGCGTGTAGAACACCCCCTGCTCGAGGGAGCAGGCCGCCGCATACCGTGCAACCTCCTCTGCGAAGAAATGCTCCTTGGCCTGGTTCATGACCTGGACACCGGCTATGAGCTGCGCCAGCGTGGGCATATCCAGCACTTTGAAATCCGGTATCTCCCCGTTAAGGCCAGAGATAGTGAGGGTGAACACCTCCCACTGGGTCCACGGGGTATTGACCAAGTGCATCGTCTTGATGGCGTTGATACGGTTACGGTTCTGCGCGCTCACCTCCACCCCAAACTCACTTTTGATCTCAGACCAGATGGTAGAGGGCTCCCAGGTCAACCACTCAGGCTTGAAAGCGTCGAGCAAGATGACATCGAGGGCCAGCGGATGCGCATTGGGATTGGTGAACATCAAACGCGTAGTGGAATCCCCTTCAGCCACCAGGGCCTCCTTCAATTTGAGGTGTCCTCTAGAGATACCTGAAGATTGAGGGAAGTGCTATGCGAGGACACCGGTGAGCGACTGGGAGCGCACGCCGTCACTCGAGAAGGTGATGGCTACGAGGTCACCAACGGCACGGGCATCGGTCTCTGCGGTGAGGTCGGGCACGGTCACAGTGCAGGCCGTCTCGGTCAGAGCGGCTCCGCCGTTGGCGCCAGTGGTGTTGGCCGGCAGACACTCCACGCCGCTGACCCAACAGGTCCACCCCTCGCCGGTCCCGCCCGTCAGCGCGGTGGCTGCGGTCACCACGGGGGTTCCCGCGCCGCCGCCGTTGCAGGTCAGATAGCCATCCGAGTCCGCCGCGTTGGCGTTGACCGCGGTGGCTATCTGGTCGGCGGTCGAGACACCAGCCTCTACCGTAATGACAAAAGCGTTCCCAGTCTTGGCCACAGCTTCGGAACCCGCCGTTCCACCGTCCGCGATTGCGACGGTGAAGTCATTGCCCGCAGTACCAGGCTTGAGCGCTGTGAACACGAGCTCAGCGGTCCCCGTGCCAAGGGTCAAGGCCGCAAAGTCTTGACCTTGTACCATGTTTGAGCCCTTGAGCACGATGTCACCGCCGGCTGCGGCCGGGTGACCGCCATCGACCCACTCGAGCTCGGAAAAGGTGCCGGAGCGCCCCTCGAGCACGGAGAAGCCGTTCTCGATGTCACTGCGCAGGTCCCCTATTTCACCGGGAACGCCGCCTTTGCCATTGGACACCAGATGGGGCCGCCGTGGCGCTTCCCCTCCAAAACTCTTGCTGATAGTCATCGTTCCTCCTCACTCACGTTGTTGTCTGGGCTTGCGCCAACTGAGCGATCAAACGCTTTTGAACCAGCGGCATTGATTCAAAAATCGCCACCGGACTCTTTGTCATCTCTTTGACCATATCGTCGCCGAAGTGCTGCAAGAGCACGTCACGGTTCTTCGCCGTCAGCTCGCGCAGACTCCGCTCTTCGAGGACCATGTTACCCTCAGTCCACTTCCACTCAGCCACCTTGGCCACGCCAAAGGTAGTCTCCCATGGGTCCGGGAGCTGAGAGTCCCACAGTCGGTCGGCATGGTTCATGATGTCCAACTGCGCTAAGACCTCGGCGAAGGTGTCGGGCTCAAGAGAAGCCTTCTTTTCGAGCAACTCGTCGAGCAGCGACACGCTCTCACTCGCACCATCGCGCCATAGCCGCTTGCGCAAGTTGACAGCAACCTTGATACCCCCGATGTCACGATACCCATCAGCGCCATAGTCCGAGGCAGTCTTGGACAGAGGGTACCCAATGGCATGGGCCCGAGCCGCGAGCTTCTCGCAGAAGCTTCGTCGGGTACGCGGGTGGAGGTGACGGTAGTTCTGGTCAAAGTAATCAGCGGCCTCTTTGACCTGACGGTAACTGATCAGAGGAAACTGTCGATCCCCCTGATCAGAAATCAAGGCATACCACCCATCGTCGTACTCCTCGGCTTCTTTGACAACATCCTCTCCCGTCACGTCGATGTAGGGGTTGGAGATGGTGTCATCCACAGCCAGCTTGCGCGCTGGCGTGTAGGCCGTGATGGGCATCTGACGGCTCCCCACGAGCTCACTATTTTTCTCGTGGCGCTCACCAGGAACCACTTTGAGTTCCGCACCATCAGACTTGATTAGCGTCTTGGTGGCCAACTTGATCACCGAGAGCGGAGGCTCAATTTCGTAAGCTCGACAGGCTTTAAGCAAGTTGGCCGCCACCTTGGTCTGCGCCACCGGAGGGAGTGAGTCCTTCGTGTGGTGGAAATACGCGCAGGAGAGCAAGGCGTGACCCACGTCATGGCAAGCGAACTTACGCAGTTGCTCATCGCCGTTAACCAACACCCCGGCGAAGGCGTTATCGGGGAGACGGGCCTGCTCCTCAAGGCCCAGCATCTCCAGTGAAGCGAGCTCATCCGGCAGGGCCGCCCCTGTCTTGGTGAGCAGCGCACCGTTGTCGTCGTAGATATCGAGAACAACCCCAGCGAATTTGTTCATGCCTTCTGCTCCCTGGCAGGCGTCCTAGCTGCGGTGAATGCAGTCAGCTTACCACGAGACGCAAGCAAGCGAAAAGTTGGACCTGCCGCAGGTACAAGAACCCCGAAGCCAGAAACCTTAGGAGGTTAGTACCATGGCTCTGATTGCAACGAAACCTGCTATGCGCTGTTTCGCCGATGTCGATACATTTGACCCGGCCAAAGATCGGTGCGCCGCATGCCACTTCCAGGATGCATGCGAGAAACAAATCGACGAAGACAACGTTGACGAACTCGAGCAAGAGGACAGCGAAGACGAGCTGGACGGCGTCAGTCGTTTAGCTGGGAGGGCGAATCCGTTTGCCTCCGCAGTGAGCGGATTCGCTCCAGGGGTAACGCAATATCACACAGTGACTCCGACAGCACCGTATTCCCCGCCCAGTCCCAACCTCTCCTGTGAAGGCGTGTCGCCTGTAGTTCAGGTCCCACGGCAAGAGGGTGAAGAAGTCTGGGGTCGGCTGGCCAAGAACGTTGGCCTTGGTGCTTTAGCCAGGGCCCTGGTTGAAGCGAGTCTGGTCGCAGAGGACGAGCGAACGCGACCGGTGGGTCAGTGGGGCCGAGTGGATCGACCACGAAAGAAATAACTAAGAGGGTGATTCATCGTCCGGGGTGGAGTACATATTAAGCATGACGCTTCGATTCCCCATCCTGGACGATGAAAAAGCCTACCTTGGAACATGGTTGTTCCTGCCCAAGAAGTACATTGCGGAACAGGTCCTCCGCAGTTCATTGACACTGCCCATTGATCAAACCCGTACAATGGTCTGTTTTCAGGATCATCCCAACCACTTAGCTGTACCCCGATGCCTAATCCCGCGAGCTGAGTTGGAAACTCAGTTCCCTGTGGTGGACCTGATTCCCGCGTCTCAAGAGCACACCGTCCAGTCGGACATCACCCTCGACATGATGCGGCCCGACAGGAGCGTTCAGCATGACAGTGTTGAGGCCATGATCGAAGCCGGAGGCGGTATCCTCAACCTCAGCTGCGTAGCAGGAGACACTATCCTGGGCCTCAACCGAGGAGGCAAAGGGTTTTCCATGCCGATCTCCACGGTCTACGAGCGATTGCGTGGAGGGAGGTACGCTTGGGATACGTCGATACCTACAAAAATCCGAAGTTTGAAGGAGAACTGGGTTGGGCTGCATCGACTCGTAGATGTAGTTTGTACCGGAGTCAAAGAAACCGTTGTGTTACGACTAACCAACGGTAAAACCGTTACCCTAACTCCAGACCACCGTGTCCTAACGTCTCAAGGGTGGGTACCTGCTGGTGAGTTACATTGCGGGGACCTTGTAGTGACCGACGCTACCGCCCCCTCATGCAAAGATTCAAAAATCGAAGACGCGCACTGCGCCCACCACACCGCCGGATACGTCGGATTCGGTTACGGCATGCCTTTTCAAGTTGAGGTTGAAAGCGTCACCCCAGGGCCTCAAACTCAGGTCTACGACGTAATCTGTGACGACCCTCATCACAACTTCGCAGGTAACGGAATAATTCTGCACAATTGCGGAATGGGAAAAACCGTAATCGCCCTCGAGCTCGTCGCCAGGCTGAAAAAGAAAACCCTCATCGTCGTCAAGGGTGACGGACTGATTGGGCAGTGGCGGGACCAAATTCAAGACCGCCTGAAATTCCCCACTGAGCTTGGCCTCATTCAGGGGCCGGTCAACTCTTGGAAGTGGGAGGGGTGCGCTATCACCCTTGCTTCCCTCGACACGCTCGCACGTCACCACGCCAATGTGCCTGCCGAGCTACGACGCAGCATGGGCGTAGTGGTGTGGGACGAGTGCCACTCCGTTGCTGCGATGAGCTACAGCAAGACTGCGGCCTTGTTCCCCGGCCAGCGCTTTGGCCTCACCGCCACAGTGCACCGGGAGGACGACATGGAGAGCGTCTTCCTCTGGCACATCGGGCCCGTCGCTTTCAGCGACCTCACTCAAGACCTCATCCCGACGGTCACCCTTCTCCCCTCACCCATCGACCTGCGGTTGAACGACCCCTACGTCTACAGGCAGGTCTGCGATAAGCGGCGAGAGCTCAGCCACACCAAGTTGATGAACTACGTCGCCAACCTCGAACAGGAGATCAACTTCGTTGAGCGGCATCTCAGAGAAGCAGTCAACGCCGGGCGGCGCATCCTCGCCATCAGTTGGTCGAAGGACCAGCTCAACACCCTGCATAAGCGCTTCCCCCAAAGCGGCCTCATCACTGGGGACGTCAAGGGGGCCACTGCTCGACAGCGGGCTTTGTCTGACCACCAACTCACCTTCGGTATCGCCCAGCTTGCTCGAGAGGCCCTTGACGAGGCCGAGCTGGATACACTGTTCATCCTAACAGAGTACCGCTCAGCCGGTATGCTCCAGCAATCGGTTGGGCGAATTCAGAGGCTCCTCAAAGGCCGCAAGAAGAGCCCTCGCGTTGTGATCATCCAACACAACCGCGTGCAAGGCATCAGTCATCGAGCCCGCCATATGATCCGGTATTTCCGTGCCCAAGGCTTCACTGTAGAAGAGGCACCTCAACGATAGCAATTAGGAGTAGTTATGGATCAAACAGATGCGAGCTCCTACTTGAGTCACCTCGACTGGGAGCTCGCGTGGTGCAAATGTACGCTGTGCCCTGAACTAGCCAAGCACCGCACCTATGTCATTCCCGGTTGGGGCAACCCAAAATCCAACATCATGCTGGTCGGGGACAAGCCGGACGAAGAGGACGACGCAGCGGGTTACCCCTTTGTTGGCCGAGTAGGGAACATCCTCCGTGTGCTCCTCTACTACTACGCCGGTCTGTCCGACCATGAGTACTTCCTCGACTACGTCGTGATGTGCCGTACGGCGCGCGTGGCCGGGGGAGTGCTCAAACCCCGAGAGCCCAAAGCCGAAGAGGTCAAGAACTGCCAGGAACGGCTTCAGGGCGCCATCTACACCGTCGACCCCACCATCATCGTCGCCCTGGGCCCTCTGGCCCTGCGGGCGCTGACCGGTGAGGCCGGCGGCATCACAAAGACCCGTGGGTCAGTGTTCACTGCCAAAATCCCCGGCGTGCTCACTGAATCCATCATGTACCCCGTACTCGCCACCTACGCCCCCAGCTACCTCGCGGTCAACACAAGCAAGCGAGAAGTAGCTAATGGGCTCTGGGACCAAATGAAAGCCGACTTGCGACTGGCAACTCGGCTCAGCGACATAATGAACGAGAAATACTACGGAATCCCCCGGCCAGACCGGGAAGCTCTTGTCGAACAGAGGAAGGAAGAAGCCCGTGCACAAGATGAATGAAAAGCGTGTTCAGCTCGCCCAGCAGCGCTACGAAGAGACCCGGGAGGCCCGAGACACCTTCTGGGTAGAGAACGCGGAGGTACTCGAACGCTATCAAGAGCTGTGCGAGCTGAACAACATGGCGCTCAAGCGCCTTGACCAAGCTTGCAGGGAGACCAAGGTCAGTGCAGGCCCGATGAAAGTACGCATCGCCCAACACCCGGTCTATGACGTGGACTACCTGGAGAATCTGTTCTCCACTCAGCCCGAGGTGTGCAAACAGCTCATCTCGGTGACCAAGAAAGTGAACCGGCCCTACTTTGAGAAACTGGCTAACCAAGGCTGCTTTACCGAAGAGACTCTCGGCCGCGCCATCACGCGTGTGGAGGAAAAGGTTCAGCTCATCGGAGCCCCTAAGCCTACAATTCTTCAATGAAAATCAAACACCACATCGAAATCACGATCAAAGGGAAGGAGCCGTTTGTCTTGCCCCAAGAGATACCGAAATGGGTTGAAGAGCTCAAAGGTCACGTGGAGTCACTGGTTGGCGACGGGAAGGCCCAAATCTCCAGGAGCCGCCAATTTGGCTTGGCCACTGACTTTTCCCGAGTCAAAGTGTCCGGGCACTTTGGGGTTACCCTGACGTGCAATCAGGACATCGAAACGATGAAGATGGCTGCTGACCTCGCCGGCTACATCGCTGACACCATTGTCTTTGAGGAAGACTACGAGACGATGACCAACGTTTTGAGGCACTACAATGTTGAGCAACAAGCCAAGTAAAATTCGCGGGGTAGCCTGCACCAAGATTGAGATGAACATTCACCCCGCCCACGGGGCCGCAGTCGAGGTGAGCTACGTGCTACACACTGAGGCCGGGAGAGCCGTGGCCGAGGGGAAGATGAGTGGGCCCTGGCCACAGGAAGTCGCTACTGCTGTGGACACACTCGTGAAATCAGTAGAGGGCACGATATTGAATAGTATATTTGGAGGTGAGACAAATGAACCCGATTTTGGAGGGAGCACACACTCAGAGGGCAATCGTTCCGCTCTCTTTGGAGCTCGAGTCCCAACCCGAGATTAAAATTCACAAGTTCGACGAAGTCTACTCCGCGGTAGACCAGCTCAACCAGCTGAACATCCCCTCCCCACCTGAAATCAGGACTCTCGCCGACCTTGAGTTTGAGGATGCTGACGTAGTCAACGCTCCCGGCATCGGCCGGCTGCGCATGACCGACTGGGCCCAGCGGCGTATCGGGAGCATGATGGGGGTGAAATGGTCCAAATTCTTCGGGCCGATGGAACCTGACGCCATCAAGACGGCCATCACGAGCCACCTCAACGGCGTGGGCGATAAAGGACAGGGTATCAAGCTGGTCAGCCGCGAGCTGATGGAGAGTGAGTCCTACAAGACCGACGGCATCCTGCGCGGCGTAGTCAGCCCTTCCTACAGTGAGTTCCGCGACGTCCACGCTCTGGACCGCCTGTACGAGGTGGCCGGCAGCATACTCGAGGTCGAGTGGGGCTTCACCGAGGTTCACCTCCTCGACAGTGGATCTTACTTCAACCTGATCCATACCTACCCATTCCCTCTCATACCTGGATCGGGTGACACCGCTTACGTGGGCCTGCAGCTGCGCAACAGCGAAGTAGGCGCGCATTCTTGGGAAGGTATCGCTCGGGTCCTGCGCCTTGTGTGCGTCAACGGTATGATGGTCCCCTTGTTCTCAGGCAAAGTGTTCCGGTTCATCCACAAGGGCATGCAGCTGGAACGGATTGACCAGTCAATCGAGGAAGCATTGGATCAGTGTTACCAGTCAATGGAGCAGCTGCCCCCGATGTACGGGAAGCTCTTGGACCGTCCTATCGACGAGCCCGAAGAGCACCTCCGTTCCTTCCTCGAGAGTCACAACGTCAGCTTGACCGTAAGGGATGCTGTGGTCGATGCGTACGCTACTGAAGAAATCGAAGGCGACAACGCTTACCGCGCACTGCAAGCCATCACCCGGATGAGTCCTGCTTTGCGCGACGACCCCCAACGTCAGCGTGACATTGAGATTCTGGCCGGCCAATACACAGAACACATGTTGCAGTAGGTCGAGGGGAGCGGTGGGCCCGACCTGCCGCTCCCCTTCTGTCTTCTGAGGAGGTGTGATTTGGCGGTGCACAACGAGCTGCGGCTAATCAGCAAGGTCATTGAGACCGGAGACGTACGTCCCCTGATTCGTTCCCGCATGACACCATCGTTGTTCCGCAATCCTGAAGCCCGCGCCATGTTCGAGGAGCTGTGGCGCTACTACCACAACCAACGCCACTACGGCGAGACCCCCAAGCGTGGGTGGATGGAGTCGAAGTTTCAGAGCTTTACCCTCTTCCCTGGCATCGACGAGTCGGTCACAGAGCTGGTCGAGTACGTTCGGCGTGACACGCTCGCCCAGCGCATCTACGAAGTGCTCACCTCAACCTATGAGCACATCCACACCGACCCCCATGAAGCCCTCAACCTGCTCTACCAGCAGGCCGGCGAGCTCAAATCCATCAGTGCCCACAAGGGCTCGAACTTCACGCTACACGAGGTGACTGAAGAAATCTGGGAGCGATACCTAGAAAAAGAACGTTTACGCCTATCTGGAGGAGTCAGTGGCATCCCATGGCCTTGGGCGCCACTGAACAAAGTAACTGGAGGACTCGAGAATGAACAGCTCATCGTCCTTTACGGTCCTCCAAAGTCAATGAAAACCATGTTCGCCGTTCAACTCGCAGTCCATGCCTACCTGTGGAACAACCAGCGGGTCCTTCTCTACTCCGCTGAGATGCCACGAAAAGATATGCAGGACCGCATGGCGGCGTGCATCGCTGAGGTGGACTACGGTCGCATTGACCTTGGCTACCTCACCGTCGACGAAAAGGCGCGCTACAAGGATGCTCTCGACTTCATCCGCGACGAGGCCCTGGCCAACCCGTCCGGCCGAGGACCTATGCTCCACTACGCTTCGGACCACGAAGCAGACGTGCGAGGCAACGTAGCCCTCATCCGGTCCCTGGCCGAAGAGCTCGAAGCCGACCTGGTCATCGTCGACTCCTTCTATCGCCTGGCTGACCGGTCAGGCCGAGTGGACCTCGACTGGAAGGTCGTCGGCAACGTCGCTCAGGATCTTAAAGCGCTGGCTAAGCACTTGGGCATTCCCGTCCTCGGCATCACTCAAGCCAACGAGGGCAAGCAGCTGGCCTTCTCAAAGGTTATCAGCATGGAGACTGACCTGGCCATGATGGTGGAGATGGCCTACGAGTGTTCAGAGTACACGGACCTCAACCTCACCTTCACCGCGAGCCGCAAGATCAAACAGCCCGGATTTCAACTTCGAGTCCAACCCTACACCCGGTTCTCCTTCCAAGGGTGGTTGGAGTTCAAGGACGCAGAGTCAAACTACGAGGTTGACCAGGGCACCAAAGCAACCAACTTCGGCAACAAGCGGGCACCCCGTCCCAAGGGCCCGCCTCCCATCAACAACGACGCCGCGCTCATTCACGACCTGGTAACCCGAGCACACTGAATTGACGTCCTCCCTCGCCTAAAGGCGAGGGATTCTTGAAAGGAAGCAACTTTGGTTATTAGTCACAACCTATCAAGATGGTTCACGTTTCACCGAGACGCGCAGCGTCGAGGGGAAGCCTCGCCGATGTCTTACCGTCTCTCCGCGTGCTGCTGGGGCCCGCCCGGCCCCCAGCAGCGTTCTATCACGAGCGAAGCGCTTTACAACCCAAAAGGAAGGCGCGCTTTCCTCCCCCGGCTAAAGCCGGGGGTCTCCAGCGCGCAAAATTAGATGAGCGCAGTAGTTGAAACTCTCACCCCCCTGGTGGGCTCTTTCCGCAAGAGCGGGACTGACTGGGTCACCCGGTCGTGTCCCTTCCACAGCGACCGCACACCCTCATTCGCGGTCAACACGCGGAACGGCTGCTGGGTTTGTCACAGCTGTGGGCAGAAAGGGACGCTGCCCCGGCTGCTGAAGCTCCTCGGCCTCCCCCGCGAACAAGTCGACCGCATCATGACTCCTCTGCGAGAGCAACTTGAGGAGTACGTGCGGAGACAACAATTTGCGCTCGACCACCGGTTTGAGCGAGACCCCTTCCGGGCCGACTACCCCTTGCCTGAGCACCTCTTGGGCCTCTACGACTTCTGCCCAACGCTCCTGCTCGAAAAGGGGTTCGACCCCGCGGTCCTGCAGTCCCTCGACATCGGATTTGACCGAGGACGCAACCGCATCACCTTCCCCATCAGAGACCTCTACGGGAACCTGGCCGGCCTCTCAGGCCGCACCACGGTCGGGGCCTATCCAAGGTACAAGGTCTACACCGCCGGCTTCGAGGCAAGCACCGGCTGGGTAAACAGCGACTTCGGGGCCAACTTCGATGAGGAGTACCCCGACTACACCATCGACAAGAGCCGCTTTTTGTGGAACGGCCACGAGGCCCTCCCCATCGCAATGGACTCCCCTTCAGAAGAGCCTGTTATCGTTGTGGAAGGCTACAAGGCGTGTTTGTGGTTGATTCAAGCCGGGTTTCCCTTGACCGTAGCCCTAATGGGCGCCTCGCTGAGCACATTCCAAGCTGACCTCTTACGCCGCTTGGCCAACCCCATCGTACTGTTCCTCGACAACAATTCCGCGGGTCACGCGGGTACAAGAAGAGCAGTCGATAGTCTTAGCCGTTCCAACACCGTAAAATCCGTGACATACCCTGACTGGGCAATTTCATCTACGCAACCTGACGACTTTGAGACTGACGTACTTAACCACTTGATACTCAACGCAAAGCCTGAGTACTGGAAAGGAAACTGAAATGCCTGAGACACGCTACATCACCAAGCCTCGAAGGTTCCATCAAGGCCTCGGCCATCAAATGCGGAATGCCGGCAGCGCCTTCGGCAGCTTCTCTGACCGGTGGCAACCACCGGACGCTGGTGAAGCTCCTCCAGCCTTCATCACCCTCATCAACGGGAACTACGAACAGGAGGTTGAGCTAGCTGACACCGGAGAAAAAGGAGTCATCACTACTCACTCTTGGACCTACTTCCGCCACTGGATGCCCTTCGCCCACAGGTACGAAACTTGCTCTGCCGGGCTGAAACTCTACACCAGCGATACCGGAGCTTGGGTATTCCAGGTAGGAAGTGGGCCCTGTGAGCTATGCAACGCTGACGGAGTGAACAACCCTCAGCTCATTCAAGCTGCCACCATCGGTGTATGGGGGTTGCAGCATGAGGTGAAGACAAAAGTCCCTGGCCAAGACCGGGAACGAACGAGCTGGGAGCTTTGCGCCAAGCGGGGCTGTCCCCATTGCGACGCAGGGAATACCCCTGTCCCCGTCCGACGCGCCTGGTGGCCAGCACGATCGAAGGATATGGCCGCCCTGGGCATCTACGAAGCGGAAAACTTGGGGCTCAAGTGCAGTGCCGGTTGCGACGAGGACATGCACACGGCAGGCAGTCAATGCGGAAACTGTCCGCATATTTTCATCGCACTCGAAGAGACGAGCATGACTGAAGCAGAGTTTCAGAGCCACTTGTCTGCCGCTACCACTTGTCCGGACTGCAACTCTTACGAGTACCCTCAGCCAATTCGAGAATGCCCCACTTGCGGGAACACCGAATCCCCTGAGATCTATGACGTGCGTATCAAACTCGTTATGAAGAAGGAGTCAACCACTAATCGTCGAGGTAGGCAGCAAAATCGTTACGAACTTCAGCTTCTAGGTGACCGCAAGATCACTGCAGAGCAGCAAGCTCAGCTCGCGGAAATAGCTGTTCCTTACGATTTCGACCAGATTGTTGGTCCATCTTCTCTTGACGAGCAGCGGGCATTGCTCAACGAACCTACTCGAGGAGGGCAAGGGCAACCGAGCCAACAGCTCCCCGCCTCCTCCCAGAACCAGTACGTTGACTATAACCGCGCTGGTGGGCAACATCCCGCTGCGCCTCCGACGGCCCCGCCGCTTGCAGGGCGACCTGACTTCTTCCGGAAGCCCAACCTGACCAGCGGCCAACGATAACCTTCAACCCAGTCTCCCCCAGGGGCCGAAGCCCCTGGGGGAGACGTCTACCTACGAGGTGACCATGCATTGGACCATCGACCGGCCCGACCCCGTACGCATATGCACTGATTCAGATTTGAGAGCCCTCAAAGACAAGCTGGCCAACAACCCGGTGGCCGCCTTTGATACTGAGACCACTGGCCTTCACCCCACTGACGACCACATCCTGTTTTGGTCTCTGTCGACCGGCGACGACCGTTACTTCCTCGAGCGCCAGCACCTCGAACCCATGCGCCAGGTGATGGAGGACCCTGAGCGGACATGGATAGGGACGCATACCAAGTATGACGCCCACATGATGGCCAACGCGGGCATCACTTTAAGTGGTCAGTGGTACTGCACCCTGGTCATGGACCGGATGGTGGACTGTGACCAGCCCCACGGTCTGAAGGACGTCTACGAGCGAGAGTTCGACGAACACGTCTTGTCCTTCGGGGAGGTGTTCTACCCGCGCAACGCAGTGGGCAAGCCGGCAAAACCCAAAGGTAAAGAGATGGGTGAGATCCTTCTCGAAGCCTGGGACAGCCGACCCGACGAAGTAATCGAGTACGCCTCCCTCGACGCCTGGATGAGCTTCAGGATTTTCAGGGTCCTCCAACAGCGCCTGAAAGACACGGTGACCTGGAGAGGACAGGACATGTGGGACCTCTACCTCGACATCGAGGAGCCCTTCACTCACGTCCTGCACGGGATGGAGCGGCGAGGCATGGTCCTCGACGTGCCCTACCTCGAAGCCCAGGGCAAGAAGATGGAGGAGGAGGTTGACCGGCTCAAGCGCAAGCTAGCCAAGGTGGCCGGCCGAGTCATCAATCCTGGCAGCACCAAGCAACTCGTTGAGTATTTTTTCGAGGTCAAAGGCCTCCCCGTCACCAAGTACACGGACAAGGGAGCCCCTGCCGTCGACAAGCATGTCTTGGCCGAACTCACCAAGATGGGAGTGGAAGAAGCTGGAATCGTCGCTGAAATACGGAAGGTCGACAAAACCCACAGCGCCTTCGTCACGGGACTCGTCAACAAGATCAGCCCCGACGGCCGTATCCACAGCACCTTCAACCAGCACGTCGCAGACACCACCCGCCTGAGTAGCAACAACCCCAACCTCCAGCAAATACCCAACCCCGAGAACGACCCCTGGAACATCCGCAAGGCCTTCATCGCCCCTAAAGGGCACGTCTACCTCGCCTGTGACTATGATCAAATCGAGCTTTACATCACAGCCCACTTCAGTCGAGATCCCGCGTTACTCGACGCCATCTCCAAAGGTCGAGACCTGCACGCTGCTACAGCCGCTTTTGTATGGAACGAGAACTACGACGATATAGTTGCCGCCAAGAAGAACAAAGAGGACACCGGTGAACGCGCAAACTTCTTACGAAGTATACGTCAGTTTGCGAAAGTTGTCGGGTTCGGTTTACTTTACGGGAAAGGGCCGAATTTACTAGCCTCCGAGCTAGGGTTCTTCGACAAAGTAAAGGCAAAACACCCCAAGGCCACCGAGAAACAAATTACGTCAGAGGCCAAGAAGATGGCCATAGAATTGACGGAAAAGTATTTCGACCGCATGCCTCTCGTTCGAGACTTCATCAAGCGCACCCACGAGATGGCCGCGGACTTCAAGTACGTGGAGACGTGGATGGGCCGGCGGCGTTGGCTGCGTCAGGTCGCTGACCAGGAACTGATTGACGCTCACCAGGCCCACGCCATCGAGGTAGCTATTCGGCGGCACCGTGACCCCTCACAGGCCCTTTGCTGGTGTGACATCTGCAGAGACACCCGCGCTGGCGAGAGGCGGGCCACCAACAGTCCAGTCCAAGGTACAGCCTCCGACGTCATCCAGTGCGCCCTAAACCAGATGCATTATGATAGTCAGTTAGGGGGTATCGGACTCATCCTTCAGGTCCATGACGAGGCTGGATTTTACGTGCCAAAAGATATCGTGCAGGATGTGAAACCGCGCATACAATGGCACTTAGAGAATCCCGGGATCGACGACCTGCAAGTCCCCCTCCGTGCAGGCCTAGAGACAGGGCCAAACTGGCAGGAGGCCAAATAGTATGACTCGGATACAACTGAGGAAGAGGGTGTTAGCGACGGTGCCCGTGGACATCCGAAAAGCCATGGGCGAGCTGAGCGAGCCCATCACGAACCACATCGTCGACGCTACGCTCGAAGCAATCATGGACGCCACGGTTGAGGGAGAGAAAGTGCGGATTTACGGGTTCGGCTCGTTGGAGACGAGCGTTCGCCCACCTCACCTGGTGTATTGCAACCTCAGCCACGATCCGGGTTTCAAAGTGACCAAGCCCCACGTTCGAGTCTACCTGCGGCCCTGTACCGCCTGGAAAGACCGGTTATCCTGTCAGGTCCAAAACCAGTTCGACGAGATAGCTGAACAGCAGCTTAGGCTCGCAAAACAAAAGACCAAAGGAGTTCGCAATGGATAAGTACGGGTACGTTCCGGAGGACCCATCTGACCTCGAGAAGCGCGCCGGCAAAGAGGCTGTCTGCCCTGTCTGCGGCGCCCAGTTGAGCGGCACCCCGCCGGTCTGTCCTTCCTGTGGCAGCCGGCCCTTCGAGAAAAGGAACACTGATGGGCAAAAAGACAGCTGAGCCTGAACTCACACGCCAAGAAGTGATTGCCCGCACCCTCCAAAACATCAACACGACGCTCAACGCCGAGACGGCCAAGAGCGAGTGGAAGGAGTACGTGGTCCTAGCCAAGGACGTGACAAGCCCCTTCCTCCTCCGCCGGCCGACCGGCCTTGCCAGCCTCGACATCTGCCTGGGGGGCGGCTTCCCTGCGGGAGGCTCCATCCAGATAGGGGCCAAGGACGGGGTGGGCAAGAACGCGCTGACCTTACAGACCCTTGCCATGAACCAACGTATCTACGGCAAAGAGTCAGCCGTCGCCTGGTGCCCCACCGAGGTGAAGTTCGACAAGCCCTTCGCCCACATGTTCGGCGTGGCCGTGCCTATGAGCACTGAAGAGGTCGCTCAGTACGCAACTGCTCGAGAGGGGTTGGGCTACCCCCCAATGAGCAAGGACGAACTCAAGATGTGCAAGCGGTCTGTAGGTACCTTCGTCGTCATCGACCAAGGCTCCACAGCCCAACGACTTGATGCCGTAGCCCAGCTCGTCCAGAGCAATGCCTTCCAAATCATCGTCATAGACTCTGTCGCCGCCATCTTGACTAATCAGAGGGACGACACCCCGCTCGACGAGTTCGCCCAGCAATCCAGCGAGGCCTTCCTCCTGAGCGAGTGGCAGAAGAAAATGTACGGCGCCTACAACTCAGGCTCCCCTCGAGACCCGAACTACACCACGACCATCATGATCAACCAGGTACGGGCCAAGCGGAACAGGAAGGGCCCCTTCGACCGAGACTGGGAGATCAAGGGGGCTCACGCGCTACGCCACGCCAAGCTCGGAGACATCGTCCTGTCCCGCGGAGAGATACTGGTCTCCACGGAGAAGCAGAAGGAGGACCCTGAGGACCTCACCGCCCGCAAGAAGGTGAAGCACCAAATCGGCAAGAAGGTGAGGTGGGAGATAGCCAAAGGCAAGGCTGGCTTCCACGAGGGACCCAAGGGCATGGTGGAGTACCACTACGACACCGGCTTCTATATCGAGAAGGACCTGGTAGACACCGCTTTCGGGCTCGGCCTCATCGTCCAGGTCAAGCAGGGCACCTACGCCCTGATAACTCCGGACGGAGAAGTGGTAGAAGAAGTACGAGGCAGGAAAGGTTTTTACGAAAAGGCGTATGACATCGAATGGTTTGACAAGGTGTACAAGATGATTTTGCGGAAGGCTGATATCACGTGCTTGTTCAAGCTGTAGCTCGGTTCCGCGGGGAGACCTACTGCGCTCAATGCCAACGGCTCAAACCCTGTACCACCCTCACCATGCAATGCAAGGAACGGGGAACGACGGTCAGCCATGCGTTCTGTGAGCAATGCGTCCGCGAGGGCATCGGCATTGAGGTCGCTCTCCCTGACCCGCAAGTCCAACGTTCACTCGCTCGCCGGCGGCGAATGTCCCGCCTGGGTGAGCGCGCTACCGCTCGAGAGATTGGAGGGAAGCTGACCCCCAACTCCGGAGCAACGAGAGGAGACGGAGATGTTTTGACCGACCAATGGATGGTCGAAGAGAAAAAGACCACGAGCAAGAGCTACCGCTTGTCAGTGAACCAGCTGGACAAGACCAAGGCCCAGGCTCACGCCCATCAGCGGGATTGGGTGATGCGCATTCGCATGCCCGAGACAGACCTTGCCGTGGTCGACTGGAATGTCTTGAGAGGACTGGTGATCGAGCGTGAACCGACTGACCGAGAATGAGTTCAATTTCATCGAAATGTGGGAAATCGAGAAAGAACTGGACCAATGGGCTCGTCATCTCGACGACAACCCCATCCCCTGGAAGACTGAACACGAATGGAACGCCCACCGAGCTGAGCACTGTTTCCACCCCTCCGCCCTGGCGCGCTACTTATGCGGCATTCAGCCCTGCAAACTATACCTCTGGCACATGCTGATGGGTTCGCCTGGCGGCGTGCGCCTTGGGTTGAGCGGGCGCAAACGAGCCGACATGGGCACGGCCGCCCACCTCATGATGGACTACTACATGGGGACGCGGGCCCAGCACCACGGCTACGAATACCACTGCGAGCTCAAGGTGCATGAGCCCAACCTCTACATCAAAGGTGCCGTCGACGCGTTGACCTACTGGCCGCTGAGGCAGCCCATCATCTGGGACTACAAGTCCATCGCCTCTACAGCGTTCCAGCGGCTCAAACGCCCGCACGCTCACTACATCGCCCAGGTCAACACGTACATGGGCGTGCTCAAAGTGCCGCTCTGCATCCTCCTCTACGTGGTGAAGGATTCATCACAGTTCTTCGCCTGCAAGATTCACTTCGACGAGGCACTATGGGACCGGACGGTGGAGGAGCTCAACGAGATCATCGAACTCAACTGGGACCACCCTGAACCCCAAACGGGCTCCTACTGCAAAGGTTGCCCTTACTACTACGCCTGCTTCAAGGAGTAACCAATGGCTGATGAAGCACCTGATTTTGATCAACTAATCCCCATTCACAACCAACACGTCTATACCAACATCATCCGCAAGGTCGACGACGAGTTGCGGGCCAAGGGTTTCTACGTCGCCCCACCCCCAGTGGACCAAGAGGGTAACGTCATCCGCCCCATCATGCCTGAACGGCTCAGCATCCTGACTCGAGAGCAAATACTCGACTTGCTCGGCCAATACACGGCCTATCTCGAGTACGTCACCCCTTCCGCGGCGGACTACGCGCTGACTCACGACGCCTGGGTCCGAGCGAAGACCCATCTCACCTCCACGCTGAGGGGTAATCTGCGAGGCAACGCCACTCAGGTCAAAGACGGAGTTGAGATGGACCCGCGATTTCGATCCATGGACGAACAGGAGTTCGAGGCCCTCGCCATATACCGACGCGTAGCTGCTATCGAACACGGCGCAGAAACATCTCGTCAGACGATCTCACGGGCGATAACTTCCCAGGGCCAAGAGATAGACAGGACTGTGCGCGAGCACAACGTCGCAACCAACAGGAGCGGTCAATATGGCGGAGGACGGACAACAGGGGTCCAGAGCAGATTCTTTCGGCCCGGACAAGGAGGGTAGGCTCAGCATGCAGGTCACGCTGCGCATGCCCCCCTCAGACAACAAACTGTACTGGCCGACCAAGTACGGCGGCCTCAAGCTCACGCCTGAAGGCCACCAGTACAAACGCTATGTCTCAGCCCACGTTGCACAGTTAGTAGCCAGGAACTTCAGGCTGGCCAAAGACTTCAAACAGAACGTACCCTATGAGTTCTTCCTCGCTGTCTATTTCGACCAGATCGAGCTGAAGAGCTGGAAAGGTGAAAGCGCCAAGCAGAGGTACAAAAAGGTGGACCTGGGCAACCGACAAAAATTGATCATTGATGCGATGACCGAAGCCGTGGGGGTCGACGACCGGCACATCTTCAAAGAGGTGCTCGTCAAACGATGCGACCCGGAGAACCCACGAATGGTGGCCTTGCTGCGAGAACAGGAGACAAGGGATGGAGAGCCTTCTCCCGCAGTGCAATCTGACTGAGCTGGTGGCCATCGCCGCCAGCAAGGGTATCCGCACCCACAGAGGTGTCGGGCGCGAAGCGTTAACCCGAGCAATCATTGAGAATGACAACAGCCTCCCAGCCAACCCCCTCGACAAGGAGCGCGATGACGTGATGTGGGCGTTAGAGGAGTACAAGACCCGGCTGAGGAGTCAAATCCAATGTCACATGAACTGCTACCTGCACTCGGACGGGCACGTAGCACGGTGTGCCATCAAAGCTGAAAGAATCCTGGATAAGGCGCGTAAGGAGGGAAAGAGATGAGTGCGGATTACTCGAATGTGAATCCTGTCGTGAGAGCCGATGAGGAAATGTTTGGTGTTCTCAGTAAGTTGATGGCTCACGTGTCCTCTGTAGCGATCAAACGGCAAGCCCAAACCCTGAAACTCGATATCTCCGCTCCAGAGTTTCAGGGTCCAGGTAGTCGAGTCCCGTTAATGGTAGCTATCTTCAAGAAGAAGTTCCCCGACGTGGAGCCCTTCATCGATACCGCCGAAGTGAATGGGCCTGTACCCCTCCCCTCCTCCGAAGACGCGCCTCCCGCCGAACCCCAGGCCGCTGCTACTGAGCCGAAGCCCGAACCAGCACCCGCTGCTGAGCCTGCCCCTCCCCCCAAGAAAGTCCCAGCCAAGAGCAAGGCCAAGGCCAAAGCTGCCCCAACGGTAGCCAAAAAGCGTACGACCAAAACCAAGACCAATACAAAGACCAATGGGACCGCCCCCAAAGGCCGGCTCAACTTCGTGGACGACGAGGACGAGAACAGTGAAAAGGACACCCCTGAAGGGGCACCCCCTGTAGCCGCAGCTCCCGCCCCTCAACCCTCACCCGTAGCAACGCCAGCTGCGCCTGACTCTCGTATAGACGAACTCATCGAGTACATGGCCCGCGTCGACGCCAAAATGACCCACCTGAGTGAACAGAACGACCGGATCGTGGAGGCTCTGGCGTCACTCGACCCCATCCTCAACATCGTGGTGGCCTCTGTTCAAAACGGCCTCCAGCGGCTGGGCAAGGAGTGGAACATCTCCAAAGTTATGGGGAACTTGTTCGACAAGATCACTGAGACCTACCTGCCTGCAACGGAGGACCAACCTGAACCGGAAGAAGAGGCAGAGGAGACTCCAACTTGACTGACCACACCTGCCGTGGCAATTGCTCCCGACGAGTTCAACCGGTTGTCACTGGAGGAACTCGTCGGGCTGACCCACCAATTAGGGTTGGCTCCCCCTGAGGACCTCACCGCAGATGAGCTGCGGCAGTGGCTACTTACCTTCGAGCTCACTCTCCCAACGCTGAATTGAGAAACCCCCCGGCCGCGGCCGGGGGGACTCATCCGTCGGGGCACCCGACAAGACGGTTGTACCACCCGCCTTTTCTTTTAGCTACGTCTCCGCCAGCTGAGAGACCCCCCAGATTGAAACGCCAGCCAAAATCACAGCTACTACCGCCCCCGTCACGAAGCCGAACCAGAAAGAGCTGTACCACTTCAGGTCACCTCGGGCCTGCTCAGCTGCGGTGCGGTAGTAGTCCCGGTGGGCGATGAGCTGTCGCTGCTGCGCATCGTGCACCTGGGCAGTCGCCGTCCCTCGAATATCCGCCCGCTGCTGGGCGTAGCGCCCGTCCAGCCAGCGCAACCGGCGCACAGCACGCAACCGAACCCCCATGAGCTGAAGGCGTTCACGGGCGACGAGCGCCCCATCAAAAGGGGCCTCTATAGTCTGGCCCGCCCTGATGGGTAACGAGTTGGGCATCTCGAGCTGAGGAACAATGGTCTCCTCCCCCGGCGAAGGACAATTGAAGTCTGGGGCTGAAGTGCCGTCGTACGCTTGAGGGGCGCATGCCTGAGCCCAAGCCGGCCGAGGCATGAACAAGATGATCAAGATGACGAGAGCTTGTCGAACCATTGGACCACCTCATCGAGAGGCTTGGCCTCGAGCTCGGTTAGCTCCTTCCGCTGCTCAGTCGATAACCTCTGCAGCTCTTCGGCGTGCTCCTGCTTGAGCTCGAGGAGCTTCTCATCACGTTCAATCAATACATTGCGGATCTCGTAGAGGGTATCGTCCGGCGCCGGAAGTTCCAACTCCTCATCGTCAAACAGCGCATCAACAACTTGGCGGCCAACGAACAAAAAACTGAGGATACCAATGGGAAAGAGCACCCACTTCCACCACCTCTTCCACCAGGCCCAGACTTTAGAGAGAACTGCGAGGATCGCGACGGCCATCATTTTGCCTGTTTGACTGGAAGGGCAAACTCTCTCAACGGGGGGACGTACTCCTTTTGGAAGCGCTTGATCAGGGCAGGTATCCCCTCAGTAAGACCGTGGACTACAGTTTTGATCCCCTCGGGTGGCATCTTGTCGTGGTGGAACAGCGTAAGACCTCCGACCTGATGCCCATGGACTCTCCCCTTGCGATAGCTCACCGGGAAAAGCCCCTTCTCTCCTGAGAGGGGTACTGCCAGCCGGGTAGGCTTGAACCCCATCGTCTTGACCGACGGCATCTGTGACGTGCGCACTGCCACGGTCTCGTGGCCCAAGATCCGCCCTCGAGATTTATCAACAGCTTTCGATATACGGGCCAAAGCCTTATCCGGCGCCAGCTTACGATTCATGCTCACCAGGGGGATATCGCTGCGAAGCTCACTCCGCTCCCCCCGCACTTTGCGGTAGGCCACGTCAATCGCGATCTTGAAGAGCTCCTGAGCAAACCCCTCTCCGTTCAGCCATTGAGCCACAGTCCCCTCCTCAACTCCTTCTGCTTCCTCGGGTCGTCATCAAGGTCAATCTTGATGCCGCGGCTCTCGATGTACTTCTTCACCCCCTTGACGATCCACTGGGAACACAGACCGGCGACGGAATAAAGGAGCGCCACTGTGAACTGGCTCGACTCGGTCAAGGCCTCGGGCCGGGGGATGGCGGGGACCCAACCGAGGGCGAAGCCAATGATGGGCGGCCACACCAACTTGGTCCCATCCAGCTCCCTCAGAATGGTGCGCAAGGAGTTGATGCGCCACAGCTGCCCGCCCACGAACCGGTTGAAGAACCCAAAGACGAGGAACACCACGACGCCTATGAGCAGGAACTGCCAAGAGAAGAAGACACCGCCTATCGCATCCATGCTGCCGCCTTGGTTGTGGAATTAGTATCGCTGAGGAGAGGACAAGGGGGCAAGGGGCTAGACGGTCGCGCCTACGACAGCAGACTCCTGTGCTTTGGAAATCCACACGCGGGTGTCTACCGTCCCCCCTGTAGGCTGAATAAACCTCCCCCCTAGATAGCGTAACGTTGATGGAACCGATACCAGTCCATAATCCGTTGGTTGAACCTGATCTTCCATACCAATGAGATTCCACGTAGTTCCGTAATCTGTTGACCAACGAACCACACCGGTAGTTCCCGTCAGTATGATAAGCCCCCGCCCATCACACCCAACATTGTTAAACTGACGCGTTGTAGACCCTGAAGACACAAGAGACCATGTTGCCGCAGTTGCATCATCAGAGAGATAGAAATCGTGCCACGTAACGTTCGGAGTAAGACCCGCCCATAGCCCTGAGCGCGCATCATGCGCTACGTGTACCAACGGCTGCGCGATGTCTGTCCAGGTGTCACCGCCGTCTGTTGAGCGCGCTAGACCGGCACCACCATAAACTAGAATCGTCCCGGTACCATTCGTAACGAGTTTGACTGGAACATTCGTCATTGGCGTAGTGACAGTCGCCCAAGTCGTACCGTCGTTACTGCGAAGAACTACTACACCGCCGCCGCCATCAGTACCAACAAGGATAAAGTACCCGGTGTTATCGTCGTAAACGACGTCCGTAAAAACCCAAGCGCCCGTGTTATACGGAGCCGGAACAGTTGCGTTTAACCAAGGACCGGGTAGTGCATCAACTGAGTACTGGATGACAGCACCGTTCGCGCCCGGTGCTGGACCATTTTTACCTACGGCCACCCAAATACCGTTGGCCGTAACCCCCATTCCCCAAGCGACACCCCAGAAGATCTGAGGGGTGGGCGCTGCGGGAGAAATACCACTCCAGTTGTTGTACGGCGTTGACCCTTGAACGAGCGGGTACCCTCCAGCAATAGTAGCACCGGTCCCGTCACCCCCAACCATTACCCACATCTGTCGTTCGATGGTGCCCGTTCCCTTCCCATTCCCTACAGCTATTCCGTACTGAGGTGTACCGGGGCCAAAAATGTGCGTGGACTCCGGGCTAAGCTCCCAATCCAGCGCACGGTACACCGTGTCCCTCCGCTCCATCGCATCGAGCCGCGCTGTGAGCGTAGCCACCTGGTCCTCAATGGAGCCTGCCGCCATCGGCTCAAAATCTGAAGTCTTGGCCGTGGCCCCAATACGGTCAGACCCATCGTCCGACGTGAGGTCCGTGATGATCTTGTCGAGCTGACTCTCCACATCCGTAGCTGGGTTGGTCGTGCCGTCGTGCCAGGCTCCGCCACCCGAGTAGGCGATGTTCGCCGCAGGGATGTCCTCGCCAGGCACCTCTTCCAGCCCGCGGAGGCCGGCGTGGGTGAGTGCGTAGACCGGGAGCTCACCGATGGTCGTACCGATGTAGTAACCGATGCGGTAGTTGGCCGAGGGCAGCGTCTCATTGAGGTTGAGGGTGGTTGCTGTGGCCACGAACTCATCACCGAGGCTATTGTCTGAGAGGCTTGTGACCTTCACCTCATTGCCGTTGACCCGAACCTCGTTGTAGTCCTCATCCAGGAGCTGGAAGAGCTGGTCCAGCCGCTCTTGTCCCGTCCAGCCCGTCTCACCGCAATACAGCGTGCCCGTGTAATTGACGTCTCCCGCGGCTCCGCCACTGGGATCGATGACAATGGTCGTACCGCTGTGCCCTGTCAGCACCCCGACCTCGGGAGAAGCGATGTCCCGAGTCATCCGGGTGTCGAGGTCGTCCGTGTTCTCGGCCAGGGCGGCGAAACTCCGATTGAGCACCTCGCCTTCAGCATCCTCACCGTTGTCGATGAAACGTGTCCCCGCAGGATATGTCGGTGTGTCTCCGGCCTGGATGGGCAGCGTGCTCAGCAATGTGGCTCGGCTACGAAAAGTCATGTCTTCTCCTATGCGAAGCGAAGCTCCCAATCGACCTGGAGCACGAACTCTGACGTCTTGGACAGGGTGTCGAAGGTGTTGTACGCCACCATGTAGCGTACCCCAATGGGCGGGTTGGCCGGCACAGGCGGCGTGACCTCACGATCGCTGGCGAGTGGTGGGAGGTCTTGGCTCGTCACCGACTCAGTAAAGAGCCCAATCTCTGACAGCGGCACTGAGGTCGCTGTGCCGAAGCTCACCTCATTGTAGCCCAGGACCGCGGTGAACCGGGCTGTGCCCGCCTCAGGGAACACAGCGGGGGCCACAATGCCGTCGTAGTAGTCCGAGGCCAAAACCTGGACCGGGTACTCGAGGCCGGTCACGTCGGGGTCAGCGTCAGTCTGCGCCGGGTTCCCGCTGCCGGCCGTCCCGTCATCACCGTAACCCCCCGTCGTCGTATCTGATGGAGTAGAGTATCCCCAGTGGTTGGGGTAACCCGCCCACGTCCCCCGAATGGTGTCGGAGGCCACCAGCTGCCGCGTGCCTCCAATGCCGAAGGCCATGTAGCGAATCCGGTCATCACGAAACGACGCGTAGCCCGTGTCGAGGGAGATGAGCTCGCTGATCCACTCTCGCCCGTAGTCGACGAAAATGTTGTGGTCTTCGCGCTGCTCCACGATGGGCCCGTCTTGGTAGGGGCGAAGCGTAAGGCGGACGTTGGAGCCGACGGTGATGGGGGGCGCCCCTCCCCCATCCCGCCAGCTCCCTCCTCCGTCTCCTCGCTTGAGCAGCCTCACCCGGTCGGTGACACGGATATCGTCCCGAAATCTCGTCATGTTCGCCTCGTGTCCCGCCGAATCACGGTGTACCAACCCGCGGGGATATCGCTGCCGAACTTCCAGCTTCGGTTCGGGGGCGAGTAGTCCGCCCCGTACGTCCCGGCGTCCCAATCTTCAATCGTCAGCCCAAACGGGCCATCCCATTTTTCGGTCCCACTGGTGAATCCTGCTGGAGGAGCGGCCGGCGCAGGGCCGGACAACCGTTGGGCGTGATCACAACTAGCCGCCCCGAATTGTAGGAAGGGCATGCCGAACTTCAATTTTGGCATCTGATCCTCAGCTCAATTCCATAGAAATCTGAAGGGTTACCACGTCGTCGGGACACCCTCCGTCAGTGAATCCGCCAGTGCGCCCCTCATAGTACCTGTGGAACCCCCACTGTTGCCAGCCCATCTCCTGCTGATACATCTCAACGTTATCGACGTAGAAGGTCCCGCCTGCGGGTCCAGTTTTGATGTGCAGCTGTGCAGCCTGGGTCGTCCCCGAGAGCTTCCAGGCGTGGAGCACCACCTCGAGCCACCCGCCCCCCGACGTGCCCTGGCGGGCCTCGGCAATGACCGTCGAGCCGTCTTGGTCGATTATCTCGAAGTGGGCCTGGCCAGATTCCACGTAGACCTGGAGCCGGGCCCCTACCTGGTGGCCCTCGTCGACCTGGACGAACTCACGATAGACCCCTTGACCGGCAGCAGTGTCCTCGATCTTGAGGCTCTGCGTGCCGGCATAGACGGTTACAGCGTCCTTCGCCTTGGTCGTCGGACCGGCCGCCGGGATGTCGGGCCAGTTAGCCACGCCCGCAGTCTCCATGTCCCGATCTCCCGACAGGTCAGGGTCGAGCACGCCAAACTTATGCACTGTTCGACCGCTACCGTCCCGGGACCCAATGCGAAACGACCCAAGCGATATGACCCGTGCGCTCGTGGCCGGGTCTGCAGTGGGCACGCGACCCGTCACGTCAACCAGGTGCAGGTTGCCTCGCTCCTTGGCCAGCAAGAAGTTGTCACCCACCGGCCGGTCAGTGGGCCAGCGCTCAGCGATATCGTAGGTCGGCGTCGCCACCCGGGTGACCCGCGTCTCGTAGGGCGAAGTCACCCAACCCAGCGGCGTGGGGTAGCTCCACGTGTCGTAAAGGCTCCCGTCTGACACCGGACCCAACGCTAAAGCGTCCGAGACATTGATGTCCCGCAGGTGCTCCGCGGTGACCACAAACCAGGGCTTGGTGTAGGGCGGTTTGATTCGATTCACATATTCCAGAACCAGCTGGAGGTTCGTCAGGTCAAAAATGGACGAGTCAACCAGGATGCCGAAGGTATGCACCTTCCACAGCTCCAGGAAGTCCCCTGAGCTGACGTAGGGGGCAAACCAGTCCGGGTCCGAGATGTAGTCCTGATACTCCACGCCTGTGCACAGCGGAGCGAACTGAACCACGGTATCGCCCAGGACGTAGGCCACTCCCGTCTCCGGGTTGGTCTCTAGTGACAAGCCGCTCGGGTAGAAGTAGGACCTCACCGTAGTGGAGTTAGCCGCGTCCCGAATGAGGACCCGGGCCCGGGTCGAATCGAAAGACCCGTTGATGTCCACAATCGTCCCCTTTACCTCAGCAAAGGGTAGGCCCAACAGGACCTGAGCACCGATACGCATGTTGTAGGGCCGGGGACCAAACCAGTACGCGTACCAAAGCCCCTGAACCGCTGATAGGTAGTCAAGCGAGTCCGTCCGGGCCTCCAAGTCCTCCTCGGTGAACCCCACCAAGCGACCGAAGTTAGCCTCGATGGTGGGCTTGTTGTCGAGATAGGTGACCTCAGCCCAAAGATACGTCGGCGGGGTATCAATCTCGAGGATGCGCCAGGATAGCCCCGATGCTGAGGCCAAAGCCTCGTCTTCGAGCTCTACTCGTGTCGCCGAAACAACCTGGAAGAGACGATAGCGGATACCCCCAATCTCTAGCACGTACCCGGTCAGGTCGGCGCCCGCGCCGAACAGGGTCTCGAAGTTCGTGCCCGCTGAGTCAAAATATCTTGGGCCGGCCGTAGTATCTCCGTCCAGCCCCCGGACGGCTTCGGTGAACCAAGCATCGCGGAACAGCAGCGTGTTGACCTCAGTCCCCTCGATATCACGAGTCTCGATGATGTGGTTGAGGTTCTCGTAGAGGTACGGGGCCGTGAGGTCGAGGTTTCGGTCGACGTACTGCTGCAATCGAGGGAGCCCCACCACACAAGCGTTGAGCCGCATAGCGCCGCGCCGAACTACGGAAACCAAGACTACCGTCTGGTCCGGGTCAGCCAGTGGGCCTGATATGGGGGAGCTGTCGAAAGAGAGCCGTTTTCGGCGGACCCCGTAAACAAAGCACTCCTCTTCCCGCACGTTCCCGTCAGCGTCGGTCACCTCGAACACCGCGCTGTCGCCGTAGGTCACCCCCTCGTACTCGAGGTTCTGGCTGTTGAGTACCGCCGTCGGTTTAATCAAGAATGAGGTTGGCCGGTCAGTCGTAGGTAACGGATCGACGGTGACCACCTTGGTCCCGTTAGCCCGAGCAATACGGTAGGCCGTTCCTTCGAGCACCAGGAGATACTTCTCAAGCGACGTCGTCGGAACGGTGACCCCTGTCTCATAGCTGTACGCGTTCGTCCCGGGGCTCGCGGAGTAGCCTGCCAAATCGTGGGTTGTGTAGAGCACCGCTGGGAAATCGTCCCGATCAGGGTCATCACTCCGCGAAGCGTAGGCTAACCATCGACGCTGGAAGATACGTTGGATATCGAGGATGGCCTTGGCGTAGTCGTGCTGCCAGAGCTCGAGGAGGAGTCCTGCTACCACCTGGGCGAAGGCATTCCACGACGTCTCAATCTTGTCCCGGTCAGCGACGAGAGACCAGAAGTCCGATAGGTAATTCCAAATCCACCCCTCATCCGGAACAAAGCCAAAGGGGACCGCTGTCTCCTGAGCACTGATGACGACCTCAGCGGGCAAACTCATCACCTCGCCGTCATGAACCAGGAGCTCTACTCTGTAAGAGCCGGCGACGTCCGGCAGCATCGAACCGATGGAACTGATGCGCCCAGACCAATGATCCATCTCCCACGGCAAAGCAACAGTCTCTTCCCATTGGCCGGCGGGGTAGTTGCCCCCGAGATAGCGGTAGTGTTGCCGCGTGTCGATATCAAAAATAAGGTCGTCAGCTTCAGGGCTCGTGAAAGACCACGACCCATTCCACGTCGCCAACCGGTCCTCTTGACCTGTGAAAGCCCCAGAACCCGTAGCTACGACCAGGTATGTGGCGCTAATGGTAGGGCTTCCAGGGGGAGCAGAGACCTGCTCGACTACCAGCGTACGTTCGGTGGAGAGGAAGCTGCCGCCCCAGTTGAGCTGTTTGAGGGCTCGCCATTCAGCGGAGGCATCGCCTGCGGTGAAGACTTTTTCCGCCACCACGAGGAAAGTCGATTCGAGGTAGACAACGAGAGCACCACTATCTCCAACGTATACAAAGTCGCCCACGTCAAGGTCGTCAAAATCACCTGTGTTACCCTGTAGCTCATCTGTATAGCCTGACGGGTCAGCCGGTGTTTGGCCAGTCCCCCCGTACCACAGAGCCGAACTCTCAGGCGCGCTGAGCAGCGTCCACCAATAGTCCAGCGGCGTTACGCCCTCAGGGTCATAACTCTCTCGGCCATCCAGCCCTGCGTAACTCCCGATGACTACACGTTGGTCCGACCCTGGGACCGCAACGGGCCGAGCATTGGGGATGCGGGCCTCGCCCGACAGCCGAATGCAATCCAACAGGATTTCGCTGGGAGCCGCCGCTGTCCCGATAACCTCGACGACGACCCGGTCGACGATGCCAATAGGCGTCTCGAGCAGGTCAAACGTGTAGCGGAGCTGGTGACCGATAGTGGCGATCAAGTCTGTGCGCGTGAGATACAGGTGAGCCCGGCCCGTGGCAGCGTTACCCACGAGCCGCATGGTGTAGTAGTCGGTCGAGCTCGCGTCGAACAGCTCATCGCTGCCTGTCAGCGGCGTCAGTGGGCCTTCGCCGGTCTGTCCAATGGCCAAGCCCTGGTTCTCGGACAGAGCCACGCCAATACAGTTGCTATACCTGTTGTAGACGCCGAAGAACACACGGTTTGTGCCGAGGGCCGAGAAGTCGTCTGGGAGCTGCTCAGGGATGAACGTGACCTGCAGAGAGAAGCTGTCAGCGATGGTTGTATCGACGTAAAACCCGCTGGCCGCCTCATCATCCGAGAGGATGTTCAGGTCGTTGTTCCCGTCGAACCACAAGTGCGGCGCCCCAAAGATCCGGTAAGGCGTCGTCTCAGAGAAAGAGAACAGCGCGAGCATCGAGGCGTCAGTCGGCTCACAGAAGTCGAACACTTCCCACGTCGTGCTGGCCGGAAGAGCCGAACCAAACCCGTAGAGTGCGCCGCCGTAGAGAAATGAGCCGTAAGTCGCCATGATGCCTCGCTATAAAAGAAAGTTGTCCGTCTCGTAGAACCGCACAAAGTCTACGCCGCCGATCATGACACCTGGGGCGGCCGTTGAGTTATTACCAAACTCTAGGGCCACCATGTCCGGGGTGAAGTCCAACCCACTGTAGCTACTGAAGTGAATCCAGTTACCAGCAGATGTCCCCGCCCAAGCGTGGAAAGTGGTGTTTATCTTGTGAATAGCCACGTACTCCAAAGCCTGGCCCTGCGCATCTACGTCTGTGGCTTCCACCACACCGGAAATGGTACCCCCTGAGGTCTGATACTGACTCTGAGCCTGAACAGCGCCAGTGTCCTGTTCGTTGAGACACATACACACTCTAGAATTATACTCAGGTTTTCCCGCTGTAGCCTCCACAAGAGCTAAACCAACTATGGAGTCATTATCTACCGCAGAAGACACGTTGGTGTTGAACTTCATACGGGCAACTACCAGCAGGTTCGTTGGCAGAGTGTAAGCTTTGTATATTGAATAAACCTTGTTCCTACTAGGAACTTGGACCAACGCCCAAGATTGCCGACTGCCGTGTGCGTTCACTCGCACCACATTCCCAGAATTAAACGTCGTATCGTAGGCATCCACAGCGTCATAAGAAAAAGTACCATCCGTCGCGTCTTGGAGGTTCCTTACCCCAGTCCAGCCCGACAGGGTGGTCTCTTCAAACTCATCGTCCTCAACGTGCGCAGACGTAGGAAAAGACCAGAGATTCGACGCAACCCCCGAAGCCACCGCTGCTAAAATTTCTTCAGTCCCCGAAAACTTATACGTTACCTTAGCTAAGGTATCAGCGTTTCCTGTATACTTTCCGCCATCTTGAACCACATCGCCCGCACCCGCCAAGTTCAAGATAAACGAATCATTGGCAGCGATGGTTTGCTTCAATATCTGGTGCTCGCTGGTGCCATCATAGTAGTTGAGCACGACTGTTTCATCTGACGTATTGGTATTGTGGAATACGATGTTCTGCACGTATCCCTTACGCCCACTATCCGGAACGTAGAGGTCGCCCTTCGTCGCGGGGAGCTGCCCAAAAGCCATCGGTTTCCTATCCAGCTGCATAGCGACCCCTAGAGCAAGAAGTTATCCGTCTCGATAAAACGTATAAAATCCACACCAACCACACGGGGACCTGGAGTGGTATCGACATTACTCAAATGTACCCACAGCAAATCGGGGGTATAGGGCACATCTCCGCTGTCGTAGGTGGCGACATGAATCCAGTTTCCCCCAGCGGTTCCCGCCCAAGTATGGTAATCCGTCCCCACCTTGTGTATAGCGACGTACTCCAGCGCTTGGCCCTGGAAGTCCACATCCGAAGTGTTGGTATTACCCCCAGCCGAACCGGTGCCTGTCCTAAACCTGGAATTCGCCTTGACCACCCCCGAGTCTTGCTCATTGAGAAACATCTCTACGGTGTTCTTGAGTTCCGCAACCCCTGCATTGGCTAGACTTAGCGTTAGACCTGCGTACCCATCCTCTGCTGTAGCAGACGTTGCGCGTTGGCCAAATTTCATTCGCGCCCAGATGAGCATGTTAGTCGTCAACGTGATAGGGCGATACACGGCGAAGCGTCGATACGGACTGCGGCTAGGAGCTTGCAGGAGCATCCAAGACGGTCTATCCGCAGGATTCTGGTTGATCCGCACCGCCGTCCCCGAATTGAACGTCGAGTCGTAAGCGTCCACCGTCCCGGATGAGATACTCCCGACCGCAGGTGTCTCCACCTCCTGCACTGACCACGCTGCGTCAATAGTGTCTGTGTCGAACTCCATGTCCAACGCATGCGGGCTAGCCGGGGGAGCCCACAGGTTAGAGCTTACGCCCACAACTGAGCCTCCAGCAGACGCAGCATTTGGGGTCTCCTCAGTCCCGTTGACCTTGTAGGTGACCTTGCTGGCTGTCGTAGTGTTGCCTGTGTACTTCCCGCCGTCCTCAACGACGTCACCCGCCCCGCGGAAGTCCCAAATCAGGGTCTCATCGACGGCCAACGACTGGTTGAAAATCTCATACTCATTGGTGCCGTCGTGGTAGTTGAGAACCACCGTCTCAGCCGTCGTGTTCGCGTTGTGGAGGACAATGTTGTGTACCAAACCTTTGTTGCCGGTGGCCGGGGAGTACAGGTCGCCCTTGGTACTTGGGAGCTGGCCAAAGGCCAATGACTTTCGGTCGAGCTGCATCAGTCGGGTATCTCCTCAGTGCCAGAAAACTTGTACGTCACCTTGGACGCGGTATCAGTATTGCCAGTTATTTTAGCCCCACCCTCGTCGACCACCTCGCCCTCACCCCGCATGTCCAGGTAGAGCGAGTCCCCGGCAGCGATGGATTGGTTGAGGATGGTATGCTCGCTGGCTCCGTCGTGGTAGTTCAACACAACCGTTTCAGCCGTCGTGTTGGTGTTGTGCAAGGTGATATTGTGGATGAACCCCTTGCGACCCGTAGTGGGGACGTAAAGGTCCCCCTTGGTCGAGGGGAGCTGCCCGAAAGCTAGATTCTTCCTGATGAGCTGCATTGCCTAAGCTTCCTTGGTCCAGGGGTGACTGAGAATCTGCATCTCACCTACCCATGAGGTCGCAGCAGTCCCATTGCAAGTAAACATCACACCTGGATTTTTAATGGTGCCCCCCGATTGCCAGCTCGAGTGGTAGGCCGCCGAAGACCCGTTCCATGTCGTCCAAGACACCCCACCACGCGGGTAACCAGGTACAGCGATGGCCTGATTAATGACTGAAGCGTTAATTTGTGGGTCAACCCCAGTATCTGGATCTCTGAGCATGACATCAAATTCAAAAACCACCCCGGAATCGACAGTTTGAGGACCACCAGACCGAAGGTAAATTCCGGCCTCGAATATGCCCGAGTTATTATTTCCGATTTGCCAGGTTGTCTGGGTTGAAAACCAAGCAAATGCAAGCGAGTGCAATTCATCTTGGCCCGCCAAGTAGGCTATGGGGGCACATCCCGCCGAATATGGCCCTAGCCGTATTCGGTAAATGAACCTCTCGGGTAATGCTGGCAAATCGTTGATAAAGAACACTGCGGCAGCACTGGTAGCGGTTCCTGTGGTGTACTTCAGGACGTTCCCACTTGGCGCATCTATGCTGGCTGTATGAGGAGCGCCAACGGACAGCGTCCCATCTGGGGACCCATAGGTGTGATCAGGCGTACCGGCCCCATTACCAAACTGCGTGATATCTGTACCGTTCCACTCCCATAAGACCTCAGCTCCACCCCCACCACCACCAGCTATTTGGGCCGACGCCGTTAAATTCGATGCACTCCTGATACCCATAGTCGTTCCCTCAAGCGTTCAGGCTCATCGCGATGGCCTGCACGTAGTCAGCCGCCACGATAACGACGTCAGCGTTCCCCGTGGCGATGAACCCGGCTGTTCGCACCTCTGTCGTATCGCCCGACGTGGCTGTGTTCTCCACCACTACCCGGTAGACCCTGGCCTCTGACAGGATTTCATTCGTCGACGCAGACGAAGCCACGATCGTTAGCGCCTGCTCGAAGACCTCATAGGTCGAGGCGTCACTGGTCTGGGACAGCGTGGCCACAAGCCGTGGAGTCCCTGGTGTGCTCGTCGACCCGTCATCATAGAGTTTGACCTCCGAGGTGCCCGTCGAAGCGAAGGTGGAGCTGATGGCAGCCCGGAAGGTCACAGCGTTATGGAGGCCGGCGTCGAAAATTCCACCGCCAAAGGTCTCAGTGTCCGGAGAACCGCCAGCGCTGGTCAGCGTGTGGTTCTCCCCCAGCTCCATATAGGCTGTCCCCTCGTCAGGACTCGAAGCTGTCCAGTGGGTACTCCCGTTGTCCCAGGTCAACACCTGCCCGTCTGCGGGGGCAATAGACGCGTCAATGTCGTCGCCCTGGAGAGACGTAGCGTCGCTGGGAAGGTTCCCTACCTGCACCCGCTTCTTGTTGTTGCTGTCCGCCGAGTCCTCGATGAGCAGGAGGTCCGCTGCAACCGGAACGGTCTTCTCGGTAACCGCGGCAATCTCCCCCGCCGCATTGTCGTGGATGGCATCCGCATCAGCCCCACCGGGCAGGTTGGTTATCTGGACCCTCTTCTTGACGTTGGCCGCCGCCGAATCCTCAATAACGAGGAGGTCCGCGCCAACGGGCGACGCCTTTTCTGTAAGGCCGCTGATTTCAGCCGAGCCGTCCGTGTGAATGGCTGTAGTGTCTGTCCGGGGGTCCGACGAATCATCAAGCGTTGCATCCGAGACCAGCGCATTGACCTGAGCCAAGGTTGACGAGCTGTGTTCAGATCCACCAAGCGCATGTGACGCCGGGGTCGCAGCCGGGAGGTCCCCAATTGTAATGGACTTCTTGTTGTCCGAGTCGGCGGCATCTTCAATCACCAGGTAGTCTGACGTGGTCGGCGTGGCCTTGGCCGCAATGGCGGATATCTCTGCGGCAACGTTGTCGTGGATGGCATCAGCGTCCGTACCGCCTGCCCCTCCCATCGCCGTCCAAACAGCTGACCCAACAGTAGCTGTAGTGCACTGATATGAAGTGGAATCACTGATCGAGTAGCACTGGTCCCCAACCTCTACGGCCGCGTTTTGGATGGAGGCTCCGGACACATTAGGCAGTTCAGTTGGGTCTGAGACGTTCGACCACTGATTGTGTGTCTCTGAAGGACTTCTTAACGCCATGACGCCTCCTAGACGTTGTGGGCGACCTCGTTACGGTCCCCCAGATCCTCAACACCGTAGCCGGCTACGGTATTCACGTCGTTGCCAATTACAATGTTATAACCAGTATTTGCGGCCAAGTGGATAGCCTCGGCGGGAGTACCGGTACCGTAGTTCCTGATATGGTTGTTGCATACCCTCCAACCCTTGCACCAAGTCAAAGCAATACCGTACTCAGCATTGGACGGGTTGTTCCCATCGTTGTCTATATGCACATTCGAGATAGTCCCGGGCAACACCCCCTGGGCGGTAACTCCCTCTACGCTGATCCCTCGATTAGCAATAGCTGCCGTAACCTGCCCATTCAGCCGAGAGTTGGAGATGCTGGACTCACCTCCATTCGTTGACCACACTTTTTGAGTAATCCCGGTATGCGTGTAATTCAACAACTCCAAGTGCTCCGCCCACAGGCCGCCCCTGTCCACATAGACCGCGTCATAGCCCCCGGAGACAAGTATTCGACGCGCCCAGGCCCTATACCCTTGAGCCACAGCCAATCCGTAGAACTGAGGTGTGGTGCCCGTGCCGTCAGGTACAGAATCCATGAAGCAGTTCTCTATTTCAGTGTCATCCCCAAAAACCCCAATAACCCCCTTTATAACGGTATCAGCGGCGGTCCAAACTCCTGAAAATCCAAACTGCAGGCGAAACAGGTGGCTACGAATACCGGTGACAATAATGTAGCTCGCGATGGTCTGCGTCACAGTCGGAGCTACGATAGTGAACTTCATGTCCGAAAGCGTACTGAAATTATCCACGTCGAAAGCTCTGCCGTCAGTCCCGGTTGGTGTACTGATGATGGTCCCATCACCTCGCCCCGCCCCAGCAACACGAACATTCGCAGGAATAGAAATCTGGGCATTAGGGCCGCTCGCGAGGTTATAGGTTCCCGCTCGGACAGACACATAGTCTCCGGCCGAGGCCGCCTCGATAGTAGACTTGAGCAGCACCCCATCTCCAGCGTCCAAGACATCACAGTCTGCCAACGTATCCCCAGCAGCAGAGTTCCCGATGATGACGTTGGAGTGACGGGGTACAGTTATGCTACCGAAAGTAACCGACTTCTTGTTGTCGCTGTCTGCCGCATCCTCGATAAGCAAGTAGTCGGCCGCTGTCGGACTCGCTTTTGAGGTAACTGCTGATATCTCCCCAGCAACGTTGTCGTGGATAGCAGCGGCATCGGTGCTGGACAGACTCGAGATTTGTACTTTCTTCTTGGACCACTGCGTGGGGAACGGGTCCGAGTCCTCGATGAGGATCAAATCTGTACCTACGGGGGACACCTTCTCCAAAATAGCGTTGATTTCGCCGTCCACGTTGTCGTGAACGGCGTCGTTATCGGTGCCTGAGCCCCCAGGGAGGTTGCCTACCTGGACGCGCTTTTTGTTATTCGAGTCCGCAGAGTCCTCAATAAGCAACAGGTCTCCTGAGACGGGAGTCCCCTTCTCCGTGACCAGCGCTATCTCACCAGCGACGTTGTCATGAATCGCGTCAGCGTCGGTTCCACTACCCCCAGGCAAGTCCCCAATGGTGATGGACTTCTTGGCGTTGGCTGCGGCTGCGTCTTCAATGATGAGGATGTCGCTGATAGTCGGAGTAGCTTTTGCGGTCAGCGCAGCAATCTCACCTGCACCCTCGCTCAAGACCTTGGACCCGGCGGTGTAGACCGCCCCCAGGTAGTCGACATAGAACTTCTCTGAGAAGACGTTGTCGAAGTCGTCACCGACCGACAGGAGCTTACCCGAGGTGAAATCGTTACGGGCCGCTATTTGGAAAGCGGTCCCCCCATCCGCTTCGGGACTTACCGCACCGGAAGGACCCGCTCCGCTGATGTCTTCACCGAGGAGCTTACCCGTGGCCCCGATCCACAATTGAATCCTGCGTATCTGCTCATCTTGGTAGTCATAGTCGGCGGCAAAGACGGTATCGACCCCATCAGTCCGGTCCTCGGTACTGTCGACGCTCGTCGGCCAATCCGTATTGGGAAAGGGCATGGGCTCCCCTCAGTTGAGTTTGCCTAAGTATACCTTGGCGCCACACATTGAGGTACTCTCAGCTCAATGCCACACAAACCGGCCGACCAAAGCAAGCTCGCTGAACTGATCAACGACTACGAGGATGCCATCACCGAGCCTTTTCACCAAGAGGTTGAAGCGGTTACTCGGTTTAGCTGTCCCCGTTGTGGCGGAAACGTCCAACCCGAAGCCGACATTCAGCGCATGCTTCGCCAAGGGTCGACCCGCTACGGCCTCCTCAGCCGTTGCACCACTTGCGGCTGCCTCACTGAGCCTGACATGGGGATTATCGTAGAATTAGGTAACCTTGGGAGAGTTGAGCCCGCCATCCCCCTCATCCACCCCGACGACGAATACTAGGCTCGATGGACCACAATGAGGCTGGCCCCCTCAGCCGTCCCCTCATCATCCGGCAAAAACGCACTGAGACGGTCAGCAACCAAGCTGTCCTCTGACCGCTCCACGGTAATGCTGCGGTCCTCCTGGTAGCTCAACCCTACCAGCTCCACTGGAAGCCCCACGTGAGTTGCCCCTTGTCGGGTGAGGATCGAAATCAGGTCAGATGCCTCAAGCCTCTCCTCAGGCGCCACATCGAGGATGGCACTGGCGATATCTGCTCGCGCCGTGGCCTCTGTCGGCCCCTCAGCGTAGTTGAAGACCGCCCGCACAAACACTGGAAGCAGAGTCCTTACCAGAGGGTTCTGGCAGGTCACCCGCTCTTGCGTGCTGTCCACCAAGGCCTGCACGTTCTCAGTGAGGTCGCTGCGCTCATAGCTGATTTGATAGCTCGCGCCAGCGAGAGACTGCTCATTGGCTGGATCATCGAGTTCACCTGAGATGAGCACCCACGGCGTCACCGTGAGAGTGACCTCTTCCGCCATTGAGTATGAAAGCCGCTCATCGGCCACAGTCAGGTTGTAGCCCTGCGAGGTATAGCCCGTGACGGTTCCCCTCAGCTCGGCCGAGATGTTCCACGTGTCCCCGTACCCCTCGCTGATGCACTCCACATCGAAGTAGTACAGGCTCACCGCGTCTTGCTGGTCGGCCATCGCTGTAGCGCTGATGCGCTGCTCGCCCAACCGAGTAATAACGGCGTAGTGCCCCGTGGCTGCGTAGGTAGTGTAGGCCCCTGAGCCCAAGGCCGTCCCGTCGACGTCCTCCAGGTCAAGGGTGTCATCACTCAGCGCTGAAATGAACCACAGGCCCTTGTTTGGCGCATCGTTCGAGATGGTTTCACCAGCGAAGGTGGGCACCCCAGACAGCCAGGGGTTGTTCGTCACAGGTGTGGTGCCCATGACCACGTCCGTAACGTCGCTTCCATCTGCGCTGTTGTCCTGAAGCACCACCTCTTCAGAGGAGTCGATGCTGACGTACTTGGCCCCGCCGGTGTCCAACACTGCAGCAACGTCCCGAGAGAGCTGCGTGTTGATCTCGTCGACAATCTCATCGATGGTCAAGTCGTCGCTGAAGCGCACACGCTCAGAGCCCAAACCCAAATCAAAAAGCATCGTCCCGTTGGACGTCCCATGACTCGAGGAGCCCATGTTCTTGCTCCCCACGATGGGGGCGAAGGTGATTTCAACTCGATCACCAACCGCCAGACTGTGAAGTTCAGCGTACACCGCATTCGTGGTGTCGTGGTTAGTCATCGTGACCTGGGCCGAAGCCACTGTCGTCTCGAAAACCAATTTCGTTGCGTCAGTTGGCAGAAGCCGCCGTCGAACCTCCGGGTCCGGCCGAAATCTCCGGGAGACGCCAGAAGAGGTCACCTCAATGAGCGTGTCCGCCGAAGTAACCGAGAACGAAACGGGGTCCCGGAAATACAAACGGAACGACCCATAGCTCGGCTCACCCACGGCGTACTGCATTGCCGCATCATCCCAAGCCAAGTCCTCCGTCAAAAGCAACTCGTAGTCGGTCAACCCATTGGCCGCACCCGCAACAGAACCCCCCACGCCGCCCGTGGCCACCGTGTAGTAACCCGAGTTGTCTCCAGTCAGGATGTTGACCAGGTCCCCCGCCCGGACGCCCAGGTCGTAGTAGTTCGCGCTGGTCAGGCTGCTCGTCAGTATCCTGGGGTTGGTCGACTTGACCACAGCCACAGTGTCGTTGGTCACCGTCGTATCCGAACCGGCTTTTGCCCCCCGACCAGGATTCTGGAAACTGAAACTCCGCGCGTCCACAGGGTGACGGTAAGGAATGAAGTCTCCCGTGGGCTCAAGGTCAGCGTCGAGCAGCTCAACCGAGGTCACCCGAGCCAAGGGCAACTCCACCCCCGCAGTTTGCCGTCGCACTACCTCGTATTGAATCGGGCTGGCCGTCTGGCCCAAGGTCACGTTGAGGAACAGGGTTGAGCCTGAAACCGTCGCCAACGAGTAGAGGCCCTCGTCGTCGCCGTTGAGGATGCGCAAGAAATGGTCGGTGGTCACCCCGTAGTCACCCCACACTGTGCCCGCCGTTGTGTCGACCAGGTCAGACCCAGCAAAGGTCTGGAGGTCTGTCCCTGCCACCAAGACCTCTTCCGGATCGTTGAGCGATAGCGTCAGATCGTTATGAAGCTCATAGAGGACGCCCGTGTCCGTAGTGCTGAGCGCCTCAGGCAAAGTCACCGTGAGGTTTGGGCTGGCATAGCTCGAAGCGATAATGCGATACGTCCCCGTGTCCGCCCCGCTGACGAGCCGAAGGACTGTGGTCCCCGCCGCCACCACATCTGCGACGTCCTGGCTGACATTCGACAGGACCACAGTGCGGGCCGTGGCCGTCGTCGCCGCTCCGGGCTCTCGAGAAACGGCCGTGTCCCCGGCCACCTGGTCGAAAGCCACCGTCTTGTCCTCAAAGCTCGAGCCAATGACGTAAATGTCGGTGCAACCGCCGACGTGGACCTCATCAGGCTTAATCGTGAGCTCTTGGGCCTCCGTTGGGTTGAGCAAGCCTCCCGGCACACCGTTGAGGAGGATTTCGCGCTTGCGAACTGTGTAGGGCACCGAGGACTCGCCAGAAGGGAAACGAAACGCAGCGCGTAGCCCCGATGATATCTCAAGCTGTGTTGCGCCTTTCACACTACCAAGCTGATAGTCCTCAGGCCCCGTCGACCAGAATGCCGTAAGCGTGTAATAGGTCAAGTCCGTGCCCACTGGACCTAACTCCGTCGTGAACAAGGCCCCCGCGGAATCGAAATAGGGGGTGTACCCATCGGCGTCCCCATCATCGACTGTCGCACCGTCAACACCCCACACCTCAATCGCGCCCAAGCTGCCGCCTGAGATGACGTCCCGTTGCATCTCTTCATCGCCGAAGCCGATGACCTGGAGAATGCGGAGCGCGGGGAAGAGCTCGAACAGACGACTCACAATACCAGACGAGGTGGTGAGGCTCCGCTCACCAATGCTCTTCTCCGCCCGGGTGACGAGCTCGACCGTGGTCTCTTCGTCCTGGCCCAAGCTGGCCTTGCTCATGTTGGTAACACGGACCGCGGCCGGCATGTTGGTCATGCCTAGGATCTCAGAGGCACCGATGTTGTACGCCGCTCCGCGCCCCTCAGCCACGTAGTCCGCATCGAAGTAATAGAGGTCGCCGTCCTGGTTGAACAGCATAGCCTCACTGGTGATGCGCTGAGCCCCCAAGGGGACGAACCGTCGACCCGAAGAGGTGAAAGCCACATGGAAGCTGCCCAGGTTCACGCTCGTAGCGTGCTCGAAGTAGAGCCGCACTCGAACCCTGGCGTAGTCACCCCCCAGACGCGTGACAAACACGTTGGACACCAAGGAGTCCGCCTCGTCCTTGTTGAGCACCGTCGGGTCCAGAAGCGTTTGCTGCCGCCGAATGGCGCGGATTTCACGAATGAGAGGTTCAAGGAGCAACTGCATCGCCTTGACCAAGAGGTCCTTGACTGGACTTCCCTCTCCTAGAAAAAGGTCTGGATACTCCTGAGAGAGCCGCTCGGTAATGAACAGGTCAACGTCCATCTCGAGCGGGTCAGGCTCAAGGCGGCGAACGAGAGGCTGCACCACTTGAATGTCCGCCGGCGTCCCTGTCTCAAGACGAATCGTGGAGTCATAGGCGCGGAGCCGTTCTTGGATGAGGAGCTCGAGCTCTTCCGCACTCGACATAGTTACACCTCCAGCGCCACCACCGAGCTGGCGAGCGCTTGGCTGGCAAGGTCAATCTTGGTGAACAGGGCCCCGGCCTGAGCGTTAAACTCCGCTTGGAGGAGCCGGGCATAGAGCAATCTCTCGTCAGCATGCAGATGGGGCTGCCGACTTTGGAGCGCCATGAGCTGCTGACGAGTCCGGTCGACCCCCACTTGAACCGCAGCGACCATACCGCCGGCTCCTTGAATGTTTCCGCCCCCGCCGACCGCCCGCAACACCCCACCCCCGATGTTCGGAGCGAAGGCGTCGGTCCCTGGCGTTTGGAGCAGAATCTTGAGGAAGGACTGCACGAGCCGCTCCCGGCCCGACACGTACCCTGGGGTATTGCCGATGGCGAAGGTGATAGTACTCCGATCCGTCCGCGTCAGGCGCTGACTGATGGCCTCCACCGTCTTGATCGGGGCGCCCTCCATCACGGTCGGCACTTGAGCCAGTATCTCCGTCGCACTCACGATCACGATGCTGGGCGAGGGACTATCGTTGATATAGAGCTCGTGCACGTTCGACAGGTCGCTACCTCTCACCCGCACCGTCCGAGGGGAGAATCCCACAATGGGTTCCACCGACGTGACGGGGAGGACGTCTCGAATTTCAATCACCCTGAGGTCAATCATGGCTCGTCCTCCTCAAGAGCATCCGTCGGCTCCGTACCGTCCTGATACGTGTTGGCCGTCCCTTGCTCACTCCTGAGCTCGAACAGCTCGGCCGGCAGCTGAAGTGCTTGATCCACCGCAGCAATGACCTGCTCTTTCAGCGTGGTGACTCGAGTAATCTTGGAGGGGCGAATATCAGAACGGTCGACAGTGATGTCCTCAATGGCCTGAGCCAACACCTCCTCAAGGGTGATAGAGGCCACTGACCGTGCGTTTTCACTCCCTCGGACAGAGGCAACACCGTCGGCCAGGGTCGCTCGTAGTCGGTCAACTGTACTTCGTTGATTTTCGGTGCGCTGGTCCTGGTCCTGTCCTGGCATCTAGCGCTTGCCTCCCCGTGCTGTGGGCGTGTACTCGAGTTCAACCGCGCTGGAGAGCTGTTCTGGATAGGAGGACAGCGGACTGTCCGGCCACTGTTCTTCGTCCTCTACCTCAAAGGCTGGGTTGTCGTCCTCTTCATAACCCACCATGGCCCGCTCAAAATTGCCCTCTTCCTCGTCGTCATAACGAGTTGGCTCGTTTACATCGGCTGTGGCCACCGTGTTGAGCTGCGTCATCAAATGCTGACTCTTCGACGCCCCCTCACGTGACAACCCCAAGAAAGTGCCCAAATCCCCCTGGAGCAACAGCTGGCGGGCCCGGTCATGCCCGTGCTCTTGCATCACGCGGAACGCCTGCCTGACCACCGAGGGCTGAGTCACGCTGTAATCCGTGAGCACCGTCTCCAAAGCCGCCAACTCGGTATCGTACTCGTCCAACTTGGTCCCCACTGCGATGACCTGGTCTCGCGCCGGCTGTTTGTTCCTCAGCTGCGGCAGCAAAAGGTTCCCGATGACGGACAACGTGTCGTCCTCAAACGTGGTGAATCCGCGCCTGAAGGCAGCAAGGGCCAGAGCGAAAGCCCGATACGCCTCCTGAGACCCGCTCTTGATGGTGAACCCCGTGGTGAGCGAGAAATCTGAGTCAACCGCGGTCACTGACAGCAGCCCCTGGTCCACCTGACTCACCCCGGTCACCGTAGCTACCAAGGTGCCTGAGACGTTGTAGACGGTGTCGCCCGACCGAATGGAGTACGGCCGCAAATCCAGTGCCGTCCACCCCTTCACCGGGTCATCTATCTCGATGAGCACCGTAGTGGTCGTCCCCGTCACCCGGGTCAGCGCAAACCCGAGCTTCCCGTCGGCAGAGGCCGCCGGCGATTGCACCTGGAGGTATGTCCCCTCCGTGGTGTCCAGCGACGTCAGCTTGAGCCGCTCACTGATGACCGATACATTGAAGCGACTCGCTGCCGTCTGGTCTCTCAAGTCCCGGTCCAGCGTCAATGTGAGGTACGGAGTCGAGTACGAAACCGAGTCCACGGTGTACGTGCCCTGGTTGCCCCCCGTAGCAATGGCGGCCTTGATTGTCGATACGTCCCACCCGGTCGACGGGTTGAAGGTACCCACGTCAAAACGCAAGGTGTTGGACCCCGTCACCTCGGCCGCCCGTGCCTCGTACAACGTCGTCCTCAAGCTCGAGGCCACCGCCTCCGCAGTAAAGGCCGTATTCGCGTTGAGTACAGCGAGGACCTGCGACATGGGGATGTCGCTCTGTCGAGACTCAAGGTACTCGACGAAACCCAATTCCTCGAGCGTCCGCTGACTGACCGACTTCGAGTCACCGCTCAACCCATCAGTGGCGATACGGATCAGAGAGCCCTCGCCCTTGAGCTTGCTCTTGATTGTGATGCGGTCACCAGTAGAGACCGCCTCAAAGGCTGTCCCGCCCGCCGTGTTGATGTCGTCTCGCACCTCATCGGCCGTTCGTTCGTAGTCCGGCCACACCCCGGGGGTCAGCGTGATCGTTGTAGTCGTCGCATCATCGTTAGCATAGAGCTTCAGTGTGTTGCGCTGGTCAGCCCCAAACGAACGCGTCCCCGCAACCTCTCCGGAAGGCCCATCCAGCCGCCAAGGCGCCAAGTCCGTCGCATCGTTGAGCCCACTGACCACACTCATAGACCGCTGATCATACTGGTCGGGCGGCGAAGGGTTGATGTAACTGATCCGCACCCAGTCTTGACCACCCCCAGTCGTCGCTATCGCAAAGACGTCGCTCAACGCGCCATTGATAGTCGACGCAACCTGAGCCGCTGTCTGATTGGAGCCAAAGGCCACGGTGTGCGTAGCCCCGTCCACCATCAGATAGAGGTTGGTCCCGTTGACCGAGTACGTGCCTCCCGACGTGATCTTCTTCGTAAACAGCGCCACAGGGTTCGTGTTCGCTGAGACCACACGGAAAGGCTCAAAAGTAGAGCCCACGAGCTCCGCGGCCTCAATCCCGACCTCGTTGTCCGTCGCCGAGACGAGGTCCACGCTTACCGTGGTCCCGCTGAAGTCAACCTCGAGCACGTCACTCGCCGCCTGCTCAAGCGGCCAAGGGGAACTGACCGACCCTGTGATCGAGGGCGGGGTGGCCGGTGTCGACGCAGTGAGGCGGTACCCGGCCGTCACCTCTATCCGCGGCTCTGTGGGGCTCCGTCTCTCTTCCAGCCGGCGAGCAATAGCTTGACCGCCCAACAAGTCCAGGAAGTACTGCCGCATGACCTCGCGGGAACCTGCGTTATCCAACGTCTCCAACGCCTCAACGACGTCACCTACCATATCGTCGAGGCGCTCAAGCTGCGTCAGCGATAGCTTGGCCAAAGCCTCTGAGCTCACATAGGCCTCGAAAGCGCCAGCCAAGTAGTCCAGCCCGTCCCGCAGTGTGGCGTGGCTCCCCTGAAGGGCCCTAAAGTCTGAGGCAAGGCTACGCTGAACAGTCGTCCGAGCTTTGACCACCTGGCGGCCCTGGCCGCTGTCTATGGCCGCCCCAGACTGGACCGTCTGCTTAGCCATGTCCTGCAAGGCAATGTCGACCAACCGACGGTATCGCTCGAGCGGCCTCGTCCCCACCTTTGCCTGCGCCGCCGCTGTCACTCGCGCTCGACCTACCGTTGTCTTGGCCCTGCGCAAGACGTCGAGACGTTGAAAGGTCCGATCCTTGGTCAGGAGGTAGGACACGTCCTGGCGCAAGTTCGCCACTCGGGTGCGCTGAGCTGAGACCTGCGAGGCCCAATAGTCGGCCGCCACGTCAATTAAGGCGAACACGGCGTCAGGCTCGTAGTAGAGCCCCGTCAACACCAATTCACGGAGCTGGCTGTAAGTCGAGCTCGTGTTGCGCCCTTGAAAGGCGTTGCGGGAAAACGTCAAGTCCTGTTGGGTCAGAGCCGATAACGCCGCCCGCTTTTCTGCTGTCGTGTAGCCCATTTTGATCTGTTGGTCGACATTACCACGGGGGCCCAGTAGAGGGCGAGCAGCCTACGCCACCATGACCGAAAGAGAATCAAGGGTCACTGCGGGCACTGTGACGATGGTCGTGTCCGTAGACTCCACCATAATTGTCGTTGACCCAACGGCCCTGCCTGTAACCACAAGCTCGCCGTTGCTGATAGCCACCGTAGCAATATCAGTATCACTTGAGGTAAACGTGAGAAGCGAGTCAGCCAGGTCATGAGTTATCCCTGTGGTATCAGTCACAGTGACCGCCACGTTTGCGCTGTCACCCACGGCGACCGAGACTGACGTCGGGTCGTAGACCACGGACCCAACCACGGGGAAGAGAAGGTTGACCAGGTTGACGGCCGTCGAATCAGGAACAGTGACACAACGCTGGTGCTCAATTGATTGGAGCTCAACCAGGTATTCCCCCCCGCGGTAAAGATCAACTTCAAAATATCCGGATGCGTTCGTGGTTCCATAGAGATGGAACCCCAGCACCCCATATCCATCGACCAAAAGAGGGTTCCGCTGGAGTCGGAAATGAAGGTCGGCATTAACCAGCGAAGCTCCAGAAGCGTCCTTAAAGAATCCACTTGCCCGGCATAGGCGGGGGTCCGCGGCCACTGGCAGGGTGAAAGTCTGGCCTTGTACCGTAAAGTCATTAGTTGCCGAAGGGGCTAGCGACGCCGGGGAGTAGATGTCGATAGACTGCGGCGTGGCCGAGTCATCCCCCAGCGTACTGTCAAAAGCAACCCCCGTCTTGCTGAGCCTCACCGAGTACGTGATGGCCGGGTCGTCCCCGTCAACCGTCACCTCAGCGTAAGCATCACCCCCCACCAAGGAGGAGTACTGCTGCGTGACGAAGGTACCTACGTCATCAAAAAAGCGGACGAGCACCCCCTCCAGGGCGCCGTCGTTCTCATCCACAGTATAGACACGCACAGTCTCGGGAGTCGCCATCAGAGCCTCGATTCAGAAGGGCCGGTCGCCGGCGCCCCGCGCCGCTGCTTCCGCTATGTAGGGGGCGCTCGTGGGGTCACCGTACGCATAGATGCCACGGTCCTGCAACGCCATATGCATCCGGGCCTGGGTCATCTGCCGCTCACGCTGAAGGAGCTCCCCCCGGCGCTGGGCCTGCTGCATTTGGCCCTCCATCTCCCGCTGACGAGTCTGTTGGACCAAGCGCTGCGCATCCCGTGAGGCCTGCTTGCCCCGATGCCGAAGCAGCGCAATAACTGCGCCGATGGTAACCACTCCCGCAACGGTCGGACTAGGCATCAAGACCTCCGGACTGCGGCTGGGATGGTGGGGACTTGCAACTGGAACAGGTCATCCGCCGCAGCCACAGCGCCCAAGACGTCAAACTCGGTTCCAGTAGTCGGCACAGCAATACGCCGAATGATCCCAGTGTCGACCACAACGACGTCCACAATTGCCCCTTTGACAAGCGTCACCTCCGCATAGCCCGCGCTGTTTGTCGTGGCCTCCACAGTACCGCCCAAGATGCCGTATGTCTCCACCACCAAGGGCGGGACCATAACGTGATGGAACACCACATCCTTGTCGGCGTAGGGCTGTCCTGAGATGTTGGCTAACCGAATCTGACCCGTGATGAGCGAGCTAGCAGTGAGGACGGACCCAACGGACCCTTGCACCGCGGTCGACAACGTCGAGATGCCGCCGCTCCCCGTGTTGTAGTACTGGGTCTTGTACCAGTAGGAGGCGTCACCGCTCTGGTCGTCGTACTCGTAGCGCGTCTGGCCTAAGGCAAGGGTGATGTGCTGGTCCAACCCGTTGACCACACCCACGGTGAAACCCAACTCGGTCAAGCCAGTGCCGCCGGTTATCTCGAGCAACGATGACGTGCCAGTCGTGTCCGACGTAAGCAGGAGCTGGCTCCCTGAAGCTGAGGCAGTGACCCCCGTGGTCTGGTCATTGACCTCATCGACCACAGAGTCGATGTAAACCGGATTGGCCGTGGCGAAGGTCACCTCCTGCTCCGACCCCCCATCGATCTTGAACTTCAGCGTGAGGCCGTTGAGCGTGAAGGGTGCAGACTCGGTGCCCAAGAGGAAGGCGGCACTGGCCGTGTCAGCCGTGGTCAGCGCATAGGGCCCAGCCTCATCGACCTCACTCCGATACACTCGGATGACGTCAAAAAGGGAAAGGACGTTCGTCAGGTCGGTAACATCAACCTTGAGCTTGATGATCGCCATCAGAACCGCCTCTTCTTCGCGGCCTCAAGATCGGCCGCACGAATAGCACCCGGGGCGAGGCCGTAGAACGTGCCCCCCATCGCTACGTCAGCGGCAAGGTCTCTCGGCGAGAGAAGGCGGCCGACCCCCTTGATTCCCTGCTTCAAAGCACCAGGATCTTTGATCACCCGCCGAACCAACCCTGTCCCCATGATGAGGCCCGTCCCGATGCCCACTCGACGCTTGATCTGCCCCGGGGTGAGCCCTCGACCAGCCACGGACTCTACTTCATCAGGCGTCCGATCCAGCTGACGGGCCACAGCCCTTATGTTGCGCCGCTCGCTGCGCGTGAACTTCTCTTCGGCCAACTTGTCGAAATCAACAAGGAACTCTCCAACAGCCGTCCCCTGACAAAATGCCAACGCCCCTTGGGCAATTTTGTTCATGATCACTCCTCGTCTGCTGAAACTATCACTGGTTTCAGGGGCGTTGCAGCAGCAATCGCTGGAGTAACGTCCTGAGTCGACGGGCTGTCCGTCGCACTCTCTACGAGCGGTGCCACTGGATTGGCCTCAGCCACCTGAGGCACAAGCTCCTCAGCGTCCGGCTCGAAGTTGGCCCTCAACGTCGGCCGCACCTCAACCACAGTGATCGTCGACGGTGCGTCGCAGGTGATGGCCTGGATGAAGTCCTTGGGTGGAGGGCAGATGTACCCTCGGGTCGCGATACACGTTGCGTGCATTCTCTACTCCTTGAGCATCCGGTACTGCCGCATCTTGCCCACCGCCTCATACTCCGACTCAATCGTGTAAGTCGCCACCAATCCAGTTGTTTCAGCTCCACCGTAGGTTGCCGCCTGAGTATTGGCCTTGCCATCGTAGATGCGCAGCCGAGCCGTAAGTAGTTGATTGCTCTCGTCGAAAGTTGTGTTGTCGATGAAAGAGTTCTCGTGCACAAGTCCGAGAAGGCGCGTGATCGACACCGCCAAAGCATCCACCGAACTCCCTGAGACAAAAACCTGCTCAGCCTCCCGGCTGTAGACGATGCTCTCTACGGTGTGCCCCACATCGGCATAGACGAAAAACTGCGCTGTATACGTCCCCACCGTAGAAGGGACCCAGCTCCCCTCATACCTGCCCTTGGCCTGGTGAACCAGGTCTACCGTTGCCGTCGGCGTCCCCGCCCCACTCGCATAGACCTCGGCTTGTGGGTAGAAATTGCCCTCGCCGTTCTCGAGGACCATTACCAGTATAACCGTCTCACCTACCGTGGCTGGTGTGGACATTACTCCTCCCGACAGGCAGGCGGTACCTCAAGCCGGAGCTGTAGCAGTTGCCTGCGCATCAACCGTCGCTGACCTACCGAACTCTCACTGCAAAGTGCTGAAAGGTCATCATAGCGCGCTGGCGTGCGCTGCTCCAGCGCGTGGCGAAGTTGTTTCAGCTCTTGATTCACTGCGCGCTGGTTACGCATCGACGAGCTCTCGACCTGTTTTTGCAGACGGTTGTACTGCTCTTTCTGAACCGTCTCGTTGTATTCCACCCGTTGGGCCAAATTGGAAAGAAGCCAAACCCCCGAACCGGCTGTGGTAACAATGGTTAATACTAATCCTATCACCACCTTAGCCCACTCCCGGCGGGTTTTATGGATATCCTTCACGTCGAGTTGCAGCGTTTCCTGATCCCCAGACACCTCCGTGACCATCTGAAGCGTTTTAACACTCTGGCGACATTCAGCTTCGATTCGAGCAGACACGTTCCGCTGCATCTCCTTGAGCTGATCGATAGTGGAGGTACGGATACACCGATGGCCCTGGTCTATCTTGTCCTCAGCCTTTGCGATGCGCTCACGCACTGCCTCGAGCGTGGTATCAAGGGCCACTACATGCTTGCTCGTCTCGGTCACATCCTTCTGGATATTGGGCAGCTCCTCCACGCGAGTACCCACCCGCTGCAGAAGACGGTCAATCTTATCAATACGTTCAATAATACTCGAGCCCTGCTCCGGTGTAGGTGTGAACACCGGAGGCGGCGGTCGCGACTGCCTAGTCATATTTTAAGGTTAGCACCCCGAAACGCCATAATGCGGCAGACGATTTGCGAAGCCAGCCCCAGCGCCTCCGCTGCGCGAGCAATTTCCGCCGTCGCCTCAAGAAAATCCCCCCGAGCAGCGTGGTTGTAGTCGATACCGTAGTCGTCGCCTGCTAGAAATTCGAGATTTCCACACCAGCAACGCAGCCGGTCTGACTCGCGGTCTAGCTCGTGGAACAACCGTTCGAGTTCAAGATGGTTCAACCTAACCCCCTCATCCCTCAAGGACCACAATGGAAAATCGCCTGCTTGATTTCAACCTTACCCCTATGGTACCCCGTCGACAGCCAGGGAGAGAGCGGAAATGGCAGAGAGGAAGCAGTGGCCAAGAAAGTACGCTGCTCAAACGCATCGACGAGCTGCTCCGTGCTACAAAGAAAGCTCACCAACGGGGTGGCGTTCGCCCGCTGGTCAGGATGCAGGTAGGACAGAAGTTGATGGATTACATTCTGAAGGGTGTGTGACTCCGCACATGCGCAGGGTAGTGCCGACCGTCAAGACGCGCAGGTAGGCAGGGAGGCCTACCCCCTTCTCCCCCTGAGTTTGGGGAGCTTCCCGGTTCAACTCCGGGGCTCAGGGGCCGCTGTACACTCCACGGGGGTCAGGGTTGGCAGCTCCACCATTGCCAAACCCCCTTTCAAACCGCACACTCGTCCCCATCAGCGAAGAGGAACATCGTGGATCGACGCATTTGCTTCTACCATTCCGCCGATCTGGACGGGAAATGCTCCGCGGCTATCGTACAACGCTACTTCGGCGCAAAAAACATCGAGCTCTACGGATTCGACTACGGCCACCAATTCCCCTGGGAAAAGGTTGACGGTGAGACTGAGGTCATCATGGTCGACCTGGGGCTCCAGCCCTTTTCCCAGATGCTCGAGCTGAACCGTGTGGCCAAAAGCTTGACCTGGATTGACCACCACAAAAGCGCTATCGACACCTACCTCGCACAAGAGGAACGATGGCAGGGGGAGCTCCAAACAGACCGGGCCGCCTGTGAATTGGTCTGGGAGTACTACCACGACGACCAACCCATACCCCGGGCTGTCTTCATGCTTGGCGTCTACGACACCTGGCGCTGGCAGGACGTGAGTGGCGCCCTCGAGTTTCAATACGGCATGCGCTCTGTCGAGAACGCCCCATCAGGCGCCATCTGGGATTCCCTGTTCTGCGCCGGCCACGAGGTCAACCTAGTCACCGAGAGCATCATCAGCGCCGGCCGAAACATCCTGCGCTACACCAAACGCCAAAACGCCATCTACGCCAAAGCCACTTCGTCCGTGCTGCACTGGGAAGGGCTGACATTCATCGCCTCCAACGCCCAACTCACCAACAGCGCCCTGTTCGACAGCGTGTACGACCCTGAACAACATGACGCCATGCTTACCTTCGGCTGGAGGAACAACTCCTGGACAATCAGTATGTACGCCCCCAAAGAGGTCTGCGAAGAGCGAGGCTTCAACCTGGGGGCCCTCGCCAAAAAGCACGGAGGCGGAGGTCACGTCGGAGCGGCCGGCTTCCAAGCCCCCCTTCTGCCCTTCGACCTCGTGTAAGGAACCAAGTTGAAAGCCGACCTCCAACGCGCAGCTACCCTCCTCGGCGTAGCTGTATCCACCACCTCCGACAAACGAGTGCTCATCACCTTCGATAAGTGCGTTAGCTCAATCGAGATGAGCCAAGAAGACGCGCAGGACTTTGCCCTCTCCATCCTCGATCAGGTCGAGAACGCGGGCCAACAACAACAACTCAACTAGCTAAAAAGAAACCGGATGCCAAGCATCACAGCAGGAGCTGAACGTCGTCTGCACGGGACGAACAAGTCTTGGCACCCGGGTGGTCACCTTAGTGCGACCTGGCCCGATCCTACCCTGATCGAGAGAAAGGAAAACCTGCGCCGGACAGAAAATCAATCAAGTAGCCGCATCGACGCGATAGCTACGAAAAGGGCACCTACGAGGAGCACGAAATCACGGGGTTCAAGCACCATGGCGGAAAGTCTACACAATCAAATCAGAGTCTTGTAGTAACCAACGAGCGCGTCAGCGATGTCCTCCCAATAATCGCGCCGAGCCGAGTAGGGCAGCTCAAGCTGAACGCCAGTCGAGCTGTAGCGGTTGACAATGTTATCTGGGTCAACCCCAGCGTAGCTGTCTCCCGCACCGACCACAGTCACCGTGTAGCTCCACGAGATGGCATCCAGGGCGTCCTTGACATCCTCCTTGAAACTCGTGGAGGCCCCGCCACCGACGAGTACCTCAGAGCCGCTGTAGCCGTGCACAGTGACTGCGTAGTCATAGGTCCGACCCGAGAGGTCATTCAGGTAGCCGAAGTTGGCCTCGTTGATGTCAGTCGACGTAATGTGCCAAGCGTCGAAGGCCCCGATGGCGTCCTGATGACCAATGCAGTACCAAAGGCTCGCGTCCTTCGAGTTGGTTGTGACCAGCCCATCGTAGAACCGGGCGGCGAGCTCATCGGTGTAGCTCTCAATCGCACCACCGTGAGGGGCCATGATCAACATATCGGTCTGGCTCGAACTTGACTCCTGCTTGAACTCGCCCATCTGGTCGTTGTCATTGAGCCAACTGTCGGTCTTCCCCTGCAACGCTGTCCAGGGGTCGATATAGGCGTCAAAGGCATCGGACTGGTCAAACCTCTGCCGGCCCGACAACCTCATGCGGATGTCGTCGTTATCCGTGCCGTCTTCGTAATCAGAGTGAATCGTAACAAGACCGTACTTCGAGGTGGCCCCGTACACCGTCAACAAAAACTGCTCCCCGACGGCGAGCCCCTCGGAAACACGCAGCTCATCATCGATGGTGCAGTTCTCCTCCGTCAGATACTCCAGCATCTCCGTCTTTGCTTTGAGGACATCGATCTTCGTTCCCAAGGCGAACCTCCCTATTCCTGGGGTTGTCCCCCCAAGATCTCCATCGGATGGTCCGCTGGAAACACAAGTCGCCCCAAACACTAGCGCCGCAAGTGCTACAAATCCCTTCATTTCTCTTGTCGCCTTCTCCCCCCACTGGTTTGGTAGAGATTTCATTTTACAACACAGGGAGAGGGCAGTGGTATGGACTATTGGCCCGATTGGCCGGCGAAGGACCAGCCGGTGTACCTGAGCTGCACACCATGCACAAAGAAGCTGGTAGTACACGTATCCCCAGCGTCGTCACCCAGGCGGTCAAAGAAGAAGCTCAGCCAGTCATCGTCTTTGGAGAAATTTGCTGCGGCCAGGGTCAGGTCGAATCCGTAGGGCTGATCCCCGATCTGACTCGACACGTCGTAGTTATCCTGCTCGTTGTGCATCGTTTCAAACGTTGTGCCGATGGCATCACCTCGCCAGTAGAAGTCGTAAGCAACCGCCCGATTGGATGCTTGTGTGGCACTAACTGTGTAAAGGATACGGAAAGTTAGATCACCAGAAGCGTAGTTCTGCGGCACAGGCAGAGCAGTGCGGAAACCCTGCGTAAAACCATTCTCCAGCCGAATACACAAACGATCGTTGTTGCTGTACCAGCTCCCCCCGGAGACCGCGAGGTACCCCGCTCCATAGGTGGCCTTGCACGTGGTCTTCTCGAGAATGGTATCGCCGAGGACTATGATTTTGCCGTCATGGTGGAACTCGATATCCTTATCAGCTGAAGAACCCCCATCCCTCAGCTGGATACGAGCCTTGCTGTGCAGCGTGCCCGACGACGGGTCATCCCACCGAAAATGCAATGACCCCACATCCCGAAGTGTCCCACCGTCATCATCGAGTTGGAAATAGAGCCCGGTGCCGAATCCTGCATCAACCTCACCACTACTTCGCCGAGCCAGCCGCAACAGGCTCGTAACCGTCGATGTATCACTCGTCAACTCTTTGATGGTGGCGGCCTTCGAGCTGCTCACGGTGCCCGTCCCAACCACTAGGGCACCAGACAGATCCTCACTGGGCTCTGAGCCCGAAGCAGCGTTGCCGATATCCGCATAGGTCAAGCCCGCCACCTGGGCTACAAATCCCGTACTACTCGGCGTACCGCCCGCCGTCGTCCGGTACACACCATAGGACGTCGCACCGTCAACCGCTGACCAAGAAACCTCATTGAAGTTCGTAGTGCTGAGTGCTGCGTTCCCATCAGTGATCTGCGTCTCGCCAGAGGCTAACGTCTCCCCCGTATCGCTGAAAGCAGTGACCTTGTACCCCCACGTTGTGCTGCCTGTTGTCCCTTGAGCGGAAACTGTAGGTACTTCCGGGTCGGACAAATCCTCTACGATTAGACCACCACCCCTACGAACAGTCCCAACCGAGGAATACCCCTCATGGGCGGCCAAAACCACATCCAGCGCAGTGATCTCACCCGCTGATAGCTCGGAAACGAAATACACCGAACACGTACCAGATTCCGCGTTTATGAAGTCTAAATCCGTAGTAATTCCAACGTCACTCCCAATCTCCTCAGTCAGCGCGCTCAGGGCGACAACTCCACGTTTTGTTTCAGTAGTGATGTCATACGTACGGGGCTGTCCATTGCCGCTAGCCATCAGCTCACCCTCCAAATCTCCAGTCGCGCCCGCCGGATGTACGTTGTGCCACCCGTAGCTGCCCAGTAGTCAAGATCGATATTGACCGATGCACCCGCCCCCGTCACATAGTAGAACCCTCCGACAGGATGCCAGTTGCTCACATCCTGCGGCTCCATCGTTGCCTCCATAATTGATGTCGTGTCGTTTATTTGCACGCGGTAGTCGGCGTTGGTCGAGCCTGACCCGTGCTGCCACTCAAAAGACCACCCAATTCGGTAGACGGCGGCTGATACTAGCGTGCCCGTGGTGAGACGCACTTTCTGCACTGGCGTGGTCGAGGTCGTCGACGACTGACTATCGCTGCTCGTCTGCGAAAACCCAGGACTGACCCGTGCATCAGAGAGTCGTGCGTCATTCCCCTGACAAAAAGTCCCTGAAGCCGTTCCGAATGCAGGCAGCCCGTGGGCGTGATCAGACCGGGCCAGGCTCGTCGCCGACCCCTCCCCAGCAGAATCTCCGGGCGTGATGGACGCAGCCGTTGCCGTTGTCACGTCGTGCTTGTGGTCCTGACGGCTCGCCTCCGTGGCCGTGCCCGCCGATGCTGCCGCCTTGGTGACGTTGACGGGAGCGGTGTCAGAGAGGTCAATATTGGACTCCCCGGCCACCGTCACATTGACGGTGCCGGTCTCGGTCTGTGTACCCTCCACCGACCCGACAAAAGCCTCAAGTGTTGCCCCGCTTGCGACACTCCAAGCCGTGTCACAGTCGATATGGGTCACGCAGGCACGGACTGTCCCAGTCTGCACATCAATTCCGGTGGTTGCGCCAGCACCCACATCCTCAAGCTCCTGGACTATCGCATAAACCCCCCCAGCGCCCCCCGCTGTGACAAGGCCCCTACCGTCCCCGTTGATGTAGATGTCCCCGATAAGAACATGAATGTGACCATCACCGCTCGAATTGTCGTGGATTGCGTCACCGTCCTCCACTCGGATGTAATCAAGTTCTGCAATAATGACGCTATCGGTCCCATCATTTTTGATGGCATTGCCGCTTCCAGTGCAAGAAATACCCGACGCCTTTACAGAGCTTGTCTCAGTGCCCGACGACTTTTTGACAGCCGTCTCGCCAGCACCAACGCGAATCTGGAGAAAATCAATTCCCGAGTAATCTTGAAGGGTTACTTCTCCGATAATAGTGGCCCCGGGAGCAGTCACCAAACAGTAGCTATAGACTGTGATATCTTCGACGTACCCCCCAGCGTCAAAGCACTGAATACTGAAGGCATTGACCGAAGACGGCGTCTGGGAAAGCGCCTCAGCTAAAGCGGCCCCGAAAGTCAAAAATGCTTCTTCTAGCGTCTTGCCGCTATTCGAGTCATTCCCGTGTTTGCCCACATAGTAAATCTGGGCCTGGTCAACCAATTCGGTCGGATGAACATGGTCAGAGGCGCTCGACGTGTTGGCCGTGCCTGTCGCTGCTACTCCAAGAGCTTGGGGCGCCGTCGTGTACTCGATGGCTCGGAATCCGAGGATATTCACCCCGACATGCCCATCAGAAGCGTCGACGCTTAGTATCACTCCAAGCGCCTGCGTCACGTACGGCCCGGGCGGAGGGGCACCCGCTATAGCCCCGGCAGTGGTGTGGGACACATAAATCGGCTGTTGCGCCGAAAACGCCGAGGTATCCACTCCGTCCAGCACACCGACAATTATCAGGGTACCAGTCGAGGAGTCCGTACACTCCTGGTCGATGATGCCGACGGCTGGCAGAGTCGAGGCAGAGTCCGCCTTGGCCGCCTCGACCAACGCCCTGGAGTTATCGTGGTCGTAGCCCGTGGCGTAGACGACAGTGCCAACACTCAATGTGCCCGCCGAGGTCTTCCGGCACTGGATACGCACTTTGTTGAGCTGGGCGGTTGCCCCGGCATCAAACGTAGCCCAGGTAATCGGGTCGTCTTTTACCAGCCAGTTGAGATTATTCGTATCGAGGTCGATTGCCACCTTGCCGACGTCCGCCGCAGTGAAGCCGGTAGCCGCCAGCCGAGCCGTAGAATCAGCGTAGGCGTACGCGATAATCGTGTGGACGCCTTCGGTCCTCGTTTGTGCGCTGTGAAGTAAGCTCATCCCTGCACCACCATGTGCCCGTCCCCATTGGTCAGCATCCCCCCTAAGTCAGACACAAGCGGAGAGACCAGATCAAAAGTCGAACCGTCCAACGATGCTAGCACCTGACCAACAGCTGTAGCAGGAGGCAAAGCCCCAGAAGCAAGCTGCGTCAAAGTGAGCGGGGTTGTGTTCTCCGAGTCCTTGAACGTCATCCTGTCAGATGAGTCCCTCGTCCACAGAACACTCTCATCATCGGAGGTGTTGTTCTGGATGAACACCCCACGCACATCAATGTGATCCTCGTTAGGGTCCAACTCAGTGGGCGTTGTGTCCAGCTGCGTGCCGTAACCGGGAGTCTCAAACTTGAGAGGATAAACTCGGTCAGCCATTCACCGAGTATACTACGGAGCGCGGCGACGACCCATGTTCACGATTTGAAGAGCCAGGTCGTTGGTGTTGAGGCCGTAACCCATACGCACGACGTAGCTGGAGCCTGTGGTGGGAATCGACGTCGAGAGCACGCCGGCAGCTCCCATAAAGTACTGAGCTCCCGCAGTACCCGTGCCTCCCAACACACCACGAG
>Ga0316201_10000006_pt1 | contig 93155 bp, 92 predicted proteins | sample CS6wburrow_MG_FD_204516 | JGI IMG/M metagenome (GOLD analysis project Ga0316201, IMG submission 204516) | Coastal sediment microbial communities from Delaware Bay, Delaware, United States - CS-6 worm burrow | ecosystem: Environmental > Aquatic > Marine > Coastal > Sediment | place: USA...
TAGTGGCTATATCCGGGATGATAGATGGTATGGCAACGTGGTTGGTCGAATGAATTCGACCCTACAATGGGTTAAATAGGCTTAACTTAGTGCCATTCAACTCCGATAGATATATTGAACAGACCTTGAATCTGCTGAAAGAGCATAAAAACAGCCTTAAAGTGGCCACCCTGTTTCCGAGACCATGATTTACCGCTCGCAGGCGAATGAATTTTCCAGCGCCTCGATGACGACAAGGACAGCGGGTTTATCGAGATCGGCCGTTTTGCCCGCGGCATACTTCATGAAAACTTCCGCAAAATAGCCCGCCGTTTTACCTTGCGGGAAACAGTAGCTGCGCTTATTACCGCCGCGACTCTGTGTTGCCAACAGTCTGGCGGCTTCTTCTGCACCGCTAACAAAACCCTGGCAATACTTCTTCCTCTCGCGACCCACGCGGGTCAACGAGCTTGAGGCACAGGCGTACAACAATTCCTTAGCCGTCATTTGCTGGGGGAAGTACTCTTCTTCTGCCGCCGGTTTTTCCTGCGCCAGTACAGCACCTGTGAGCAGCAAACCCAGTATCACCATACCTGCCTTCATTTAACCCTCCTCAGCGAACTTCTTCATGTCAGTCCGCCCCACAGTTCGGCTATTGCGAATGAAAACTTCCTGCGCATCGGCTAACCATCCTGCCCGTCGATCCGGGGCCGGCTCAAAATCGGGAAATAGTGTATCAAGTAAAGCAGAAACGCGGACAGCCACAGCCATTGCGACAAGCCAATCCAGACACGATAGTGTTGCTGGAACAGCAGCGGCAGTGCGACGCGCGCTATCAGTGCAGCAAACAATATGCTGAACACCCAGAACAGCAGCGCTGGCGGTTCCAAGACGTCGCGTCCGGTATGGCCGAGAGCAACCCGCGTCATCATGCCGAGCGTCATCATACCAACGCCGCCAACGGCAAAAGCGTGCAGGCCCAGCGACGGTGAAATACCGGCAAAATACACCGCCGTTTTCAGAGCAAAGCCGGCGATGATAGCGGCGTAGGCAAGATAGAGAACCCATAGCAGTGGTTTTTTCCACACCCCGGCTGTATACCAGCCCAGCAATCGCCACAGGTGCAGGAAAAACAAACCGGCGGCACACACGGCGACACCCAAACTGTTCGGCCGGAGCAACTCACCTATCCAGAACCCCACAAACAGGGCCAGACTGGCGATATCGACCCATTTACTGTTGCGCAAATCAACCGCATAGCCCACACCCTTTTCGATAAAGAAGGGTAATACGCGGCGGCTGAGGGTGAGAATCAACGCGATGATGATATACAGGCCGGAATACAGGCCCCAGTAAACACCCTGTTCAAGCCTGCCGGCTGCGCCGAGGAAGAACACCAGGTTGCTCGCCAACAGCAACACAATCTTGCCGACTATGGCGATATTGTGCCACTGCCGCGTACGAATTATGGGCACCGCTATCGCAGCTGACAGCAGCGCCAGGAACAATAGATCAAAACTGGCCGCGACAATGAGTAGTTCGCTCCCTCCAGCCAGCATAAACAAACGTGCGAGCAGCCAGAAGAGGAATAACAGCAGCAGGGGCATGCCATTCAGGGTCGGGATGCCGGTCCAGTTTCGCACTGCAGTTAACAGAAACCCCGCCACCACTGCCAGACTATAGCCGTAGATCATTTCGTGGCCATGCCAGGTCACTTGCGCCAGGCCGGCAGCGGGGAAACGCCAGCCGTGGATGTAGGCCGCATACCAGATCAGGATACCGATAACGGCATAGCCACCGGCGGCCAGGAAAAACGGACGAAACCCGAGCCTCAGCCAGGCACTGCCTGACGGCGCTGTTCGATCTGCTATTTGCACGCGCGGGTCAATACTCAGCCTGCATGGATGGTCTGCTAATCCAGCCAGCGAACCAGGTAGTACAGCTGCTGGCTCTCCGATGACGTGGAGGGTCCGGCCACCACCGCGGCATGGCGATGACGCTGCGGACTGGATGCCTGCCGCGCCGCCTGTTCGGAATCCATGACCTCAACGCAGTTAGCGGACAGGCGCTTTTTCTTCTTCGGTGCATAAACGACAGCAAATCGCTCCTTTACCACACCACTGGCACGATCCATCATCAAACCACGAATGGAGACACCCACCGCTGATTGTCTTTTCTCAGCCGCCGCCGAGACCGCACATACCGCCGCCGCAGCCACCCGCGGCACAGGGCGGCGCCGCGTCGCCGAGACTGGAGCGTTTTACCACCTGCCCCCCTGTCGCCAGCCGTTGAACCGGCGCGTCTGCAGGCGTACTGCCGACCTCTATGCCGGCTTTTTCACACACCTGGCCCCAGCTCGACAACTTGTCGCTCATGCGGTGTTTGACTTCGACCACGCGACCGTTGGCCTCACACAGATAATCGTAGCTTGGCATGTCTTACCTCTTGCAACTGGTTACTCACACTGTCCGAGGGTACCTTACTACTTTGCCGGTGGAAATTGTTCAAGAATTTTCCGCACCGCTTCACGTACACGTTTTTCCCTCGATTCCGTACTGTTATCCGGATACACCTCATCACTTGCCGTACCACGCCAGATCAATTGCCTGTCAGCCGCGCGCACAACATCGACAATCAGCGTACCAAGCTGATACTCGCTTACCATCGCCTCGTGGCGCGGATAACCGTAATGCATGATATTGCGGCGATATCCTGGGCCCCATCCTGGCCGATAACCATAGAGCTCATTGATATAGGTGACCGAGATCTTGTTGTCGATAGCCACATGATAAGTCACCAGGAAATCCGGATGCCCGGCATCGCGCTCAAAGCCCTTGTCCGCGAGCCGCTCATTTACCGCAGTTTTTACCCGGCTCGCCAGCAAGCTGTCGTACTGAATTCTGGGGTCACCGGATTCGACACGCGGGACCGGTAACCAGTCATAACGGTGTAAGGCTGAAAAATCGGCCTCCGAATCATAATCCGAGGACACCTGCATCGAAGAGCAGCTCACCAGACCCAACAAAACGATTAACCAGCCCCAACGAAACATCGCTATCTCACTTCCAATGACAGACAACAGATGCGAATCTTACCGGTTTATGCGGCTAAAAACCGCTGAAGGCTGCAGCAGAAAAAAAGAATATAAGCGATTAGTTGTGCACAGAGGAGCAACCACCTGGATAGTCCGGAACATCACCCGCCATACCTTATGTATTTTCTAGATAAATATTATATATTATTGTTTTTATTTTATTTATAGAAATCTATATCATTATTGCCCTGTATTAAGGGCGTTTGACGCCAGGCTGAAGAGACTCTGAACCAGAACTAATCCACAAACTTATCCACAGGTCGCGCACCTTATTTCCCGCCGGACTGCCGCGGCTCATCGGATAACTTCAGCTCACCGGCATAATCAAACGGCAACTTCGGCCCGTAGACCCCGGTTGCCATGCTGCCACTGATCCGGTACTCCAAACCGGGTGATTGACTTTCCTGCAGTGACTGGAATTGACGAAACGCCTGCAACAGGTTTGAAGAAACCTCCAGATTGATGACGTTTTCACCATAGGCCGGCACATCGACCGACTGATTGCTGACACCATCGGCAAAGGTCTCACCATTGAACTCAAGGCGAAAATCAATACCACGCACAGGCAATGTAAAGGCATTGGGGTTCTTGACCCGCAAACTGACCTGGTAGCGCTGCTCCAGCAACTCCACCGAGATCAGTTTGAGCCCGACCAGTGTCACCCTGGGTGACTCCGGCTTGCTGCTCAGGGCGCTGCAGGACAGCAGCCCCAACATCAGAACAAAACCGCATAACAGCTTGCTGAACAACACGGTTCGCTTCAATTTTTTTTCTCCTGCACTACCACCCAGGGGGCCACGACCACAGCCCAGAGTTCAGCATCCCGCTCACCCCAGTCTTTGGCCTGCTGCATGCCAAGGTGCTCCACTTTACCTTCGTTGATCCAGGCCTCAACCGCCTGTTTATCATCATTGGCGAAACAGGTGGCGATCTCAACCAGATCCAGATCGCTGTCGACACGGATAACTATGCCGCGGGCAAAATGGATTTCCAGTTCCTGCCAGTTGACCCGGGCGGTTTGCAGGTGCAACTCTTCCGTGCTGTGTTTCTTCGTGCTCACGAACGGTCTACGCTTACCAGTCAGACTGCGCCATTGTAACTCAGATCGGCAAGGTACGGATGCTGTAGTTCAGGCGCGAAGACCGCCGTCGCGGGTCAAGCTGTGGAATTCTTTTCAGCCGATCACGCAACTGCCGGGTTGTCGCAGGTCTCTTGAGAAACACCCCCACGGCATTGTAATTCCGTGCTGTAGCGAGATGAAAAGCCGAGCTGAACTGTTTGCCCAGGGCATCGTCACCCAGGAACGCCGATGCCATGAGTTCCAGCCGGCTGGCGAAATTAGAGACAATCATTCCATCACTGGACAGACAGCGATTAAGGCATGTCACCCAGTTCCTGTCAGCGAACACACTACGTTGCGTTTCACCGTCCGCATGACCGAACAGATCATCGATGACAAGATCAAACGCCGGGCCGCGGTAGCGGCTCACCCAGTCGACGGCGTCAGCCCTGATCAGCTCCACATCCGCGCCACTTACACCGAAGAAACGTCTGGCGAGGTAGAGATGGGTTTCATTCAGTTCAATACCGGTAATGCGGTCCGGTTGAACAAAGCGGCGTAACTGCTGGATTACAGCACCACCACCGACACCCAGCACCAGGACCCGGCGAATGCTGCCCGGCGCATAGAAAAACGCCGGCAGGAACAACAGATCCCAGACACTGCCGGTGACTGGCCTGCCGGGATTATACTGACTGTGGAATACCCCGTTGGTATACAGCCGCAACGAATTTCCGGCCTGGCGCAGCTGGTAGTTTGTAGAATCCACATCCCGTTCCCAGAGGATACTCATAGGCAGCCAGTCTACAGATGCAGGAGCTTCATCACGGGCTCGTCCTTGCCGGGATCATCGCTGAACCCTGATACCAGCAACACATCATGACCTACCTTACCCAGGTGAGACTGCTCGGCAATATGGGCGCAGATGCGGCGCCAGTTTCGGGCTTCGGCATGTCCGATTTTGACCGGCACAATACCCCAGTGCAGGGCCATCTGCCGGCAAACCCGCTCATCTGAACAGGCACCCACGGCGAGTGCCAGAGGCCGGTGTGAGGCCATGATACGCGCCGTGTTTCCCGTATGGGTCGGCACAATAATGGCTTCCAGCTCCAGGTCGTGCGCCAGTTGAACCGCCGCGTGCGCCATCGATTCACGCACAAAGTGTGCCTTGCTGCCACGATCAGCGATGGGCTCGATGGCGAACCGGCCTTCCTGCCACTGATGACGTTCCACCTCGCGCAGTATACGGTCCATGGTCTGCAGCGCCTGCAGCGGGTATTTTCCGGCCGCTGTTTCACCTGAGAGCATGGCCGCATCGGCACTCAACAAGGCGGCACCCGCGACATCGGTGGCTTCCGCGCGAGTCGGCCGCGAATGCGTCATCATGGATTCCAGCATCTGGGTCGCGACAATAACCGGGATGCCTTTCTGACGGGCTTTATGGATCAGATCCCGCTGTATCAGAGGCACTTTCTCTGCAGGGAGTTCTATACCCAGATCGCCACGCGCGATCATGATACCGTAGGACATCGCCATTATGGCATCGATCGCCTCAACCGCTTCCGGCCGTTCGATTTTGCTGATCACCGGAATACTTGCACCCAGGCGCTTCATGCAACGCTTCAGCTGCTGAACATCTTTTGCCGACCTGACGAAGCTGAGCGCCACGAAATCCACCTGCAGTTCGAGCGCCAGTTGCACATCTTTGCGGTCCTTGGCGGTCAGGGCCGGTGTAGATACCCGCGAGTTGGGAAGGTTCATACCCTTGTTACTGGAAAGAACACCGCCCTCAATAACGCTGCAGGTGACCTCGGTGCCATCAACGCTTTGCACGCGCAACTCCAGATTGCCGTCATCGAGCAGGATTCTTTCCCCTGCCCTGACGTCCTTGTGCAGACTGCGATACTGTGAGGGGATGAGTCCGTCAGATCCGCCAAGCCGCCGTGTCGTCACAGTCACCGTCTCACCCGCCCGGAGTTCGATACTGCCGCTCTCAAAGCGACCAACGCGAATTTTGGGGCCACACAAATCCATCAGGATGCCGATGTGCCGTCCTGCCCGTCTGGCAGCGCGCCGTACCCGCTGAATCGTTTTGCGGTGGGTTTCGTGGTCGCCATGCGACATATTGACCCGCACGACGTCTACGCCGAGCGCAATCAGCTTTTCGATCATGGCCGCCGAGCTGGTCGCGGGGCCCAGCGTGGTAATAATCTTGGTTCTGCGCCACTGCAGCGCGACTTCCCTGCGATCGAATTTCTTTCGCGGCATGGTTATAAACCCCTTTACCTGGAGGATACGTAGCATGACTTCAGCGCTTGAATTTGTCACTATTCAGCTTCACCCTTCCGCTAAAGGCGAGCAAACGTGAAAGCCATCCACATGACAGACGTTGGCGGTCCCGAGGTACTGGCAACGGTGGATATGCCGACACCGGTACCCGGCGACCATGAAGTTCGGGTCCGCCTGCACGCAGCGGGAGTCAACCCCATTGACACAAAATTGCGCAGTCGCGGTATGTTTTTCGACAATGCACTGCCCGCAGTACCGGGTTGCGACGGCGCTGGTACTGTCGAGACCGTTGGTAAACGGGTGACATCGCTGCAGCCGGGTGACGAAGTCTGGTTGTGCCATGGCGGGCTGGGCCGGGAACAGGGTAACTACGCCGAATTCATCGTTGCCAATGAACGGATTGCACGCAAGAAACCGGTATCGCTTAGTTTTGAACAGGCGGCGGCTGCTCCCCTGATACTGATTACCGCCTGGGAAGCCCTGTTTGACCGGGCCGGGCTCAAAGCCGGCCAGACCGTTCTGATCCATGGTGGTGCCGGTGGCGTCGGACATGTTGCCATTCAACTGGCCAGGAACGCCGGCGCCAGCGTTTGTACAACCGTGGGCAGCGAAGAAAACGCCCGCTTCGCGTTATCGCTCGGCGCCGATCATGTCATCGACTATCGTCATGCGGATTTTGTCGAGGCTGTGCTCGAGTGGACGCAGGGTCGAGGTGTGGATGTCGCGCTCGATATCATGGCTGGCCGGATTTTCCAGGACACGCTCAGGGCGATGGCTCACTATGGCAGCCTGATCACCCTGCTCGATCCGGGACCCGATATACTCTGGACCGAAGCCCGCAAGCGCAATGTGCGCATCGGTTTTGAGCTGATGCTGACACCGATGCTGGAAGACTTGCCCGAGGCGCGCGCCCACCAGGGAGAGATTCTGGATCACTGTGCGGCATTGGCTGATGCCGGCAAACTGACCATCGAAGTCAGTCAGAGCCTGCCACTCGAACAGGCCGCCAGCGCGCATGAACAGATCGAAACCGGTCATACGCACGGCAAACTGGTATTGATCACCTAGCGCGATTTTCTCACAGCCTATGACTGGGGGGTCTCCCAATTAACTTCGTTGCTATGCCTTCGGTGGCTTTAAACCTGCAGCCTGGTAGAGCGCTTTCTGTTCCGCGAACGTCAGCGAACGGTACTTTCCGGGCCGCAGTTTTCGCTCGAGGATGACGGGGCCGTAACGTACGCGGGTGAGCCGGCTCACCTTGACCCCCTGCGACTCCCACAGGCGGCGCACTTCGCGATTGCGACCCTCTTTGATAATTACGTGATACCAGCGATTCGCACCGCTTCCACCGGACTCCTCAATGGCGCTGAAACGGGCAACACCATCTTCCAGCTCGACGCCCTGGATGAGACGTTCCAGCATGGGCAGATCCACCGTTCCGAGCAGGCGGACAGCATACTCGCGCTCGATTTCCTGCGCGGGATGCATCAGACGGTGGGCCAGTTCCCCGTCGGTGGTAAACAGCAACAGACCGGAGGTATTGAAATCCAGGCGTCCGACACTGATCCAGCGCCCGCCGGGCGGTCTGGGCAGGGCCGAAAAAACACTGGGCCGCCGGTCCGGGTCATCGCGGCTGCATATCTCACCAGCCGGCTTGTGATAGAGGATGGTCGCGGCGACCACCTGTTCTCCGCTTTTCAGGTTAACCTTTTTACCGTCGACAGCAATGCGCTCACGCCCACTGACTTTCTGTCCCAGCCGGGCTGGCTTGCCATTGACCTGAACACGCCCGTCCCGAATCCAGTCCTCGATCTGGCGTCGCGAACCCAGGCCGGCACGTGCCAGTATTTTTTGCAGGCGTTCTTGCATGGGGAAAGAAGAAAAGATCAGTGAATGGTATCGTTGCTTTCGGGCGTATCTACTGCAACCTGTACAACACGTGGAGACTCTTCTGACGCACTGGCAACCAGGTCCGAAACTGTTTCAGCCTGCTCCTCCGGCGTCTCGGACCCTTCTCCCGGCAACGCCAGTTCCAGCTCGGCATTAATGGTATCGATATCGCGCAATTCCATCAGTGTCGGCAGATCATCCAGCCCTTTCAGGTTGAAATAATCCAGGAACTGTCGGGTGGTACCGTACATGGCGGGACGTCCGGGCACATCGCGATGACCGACAATACGCACCCATTCACGTTCCTGCAGGGTTTTTACAATCGAACTACTGACACTGACACCCCGAATGTCTTCGATTTCGCCGCGGGTGATGGGCTGGCGATAGGCGATCAATGCCAGCGTTTCCAGCAAGGCACGTGAATAACGTGCCGGCTTTTCTTCTGTCAAGCGCGAGACCCAGGGCTCCATGGCCTGCCTGACCTGTATACGATAGCCACTGGCCACCTGAACCAGTTCGACACCACGCGCGTCGTAGTCTTCCTGCAAAGCGGCAACGGCTTGCCTGAGCTGATCACGTTCGGGTTTTTCACCATCGGCGAAAACACCCAGCAGCTGTTCCAGGGTCAACGGCTTTCCGGACGCGAGCAAAACGGCTTCAACGACAGATTTGATTTGTTCTTCATTCATCTCAGGATTCACCAGCTGCTGCGACCTGCAGGTTTTCTTCATAGACCGTGGCTGAACCGGCCGCTCGGATATGGATGGGGGCAAAGGGCTCGGCCTGCACCAGCTCAATGAGGGATTCCTTGATGAGCTCCAGCACCGCGAGCAGAGAGACTACCACGCCCATACGCCCTTCTTCAGGCTGGAACAGGTCGGTAAACGGCGTAAAGTCGTCACTGACGACCTTATCCAGAACAGCGGACATGCGTTCGCGAACCGACAGGGGCTCCATCTGTATATGGTGATGCGAAAACATCTCGGCACGCGTCATGGCCTGCTTCGCCGCAATCAGCAATTCCTGCAGACTGATCTCCGGCGGCCTGGGAATCACCTGCTTTTCGGGGCCCTTGATCGCGACCGGGAACACGTCGCGACCGACGCGAGGCATTAATTCGATATCTTCTGCGGCCTGCTTATAGCGTTCATATTCCTGCAGACGGCGTATCAACTCGGCGCGCGGGTCATCTTCGTCCTCGGTTTCAACGGGGCGCGGCAGCAACATGCGCGATTTGATCTCGGCCAGCATGGCCGCCATTACCAGATACTCGGCGGCCAGCTCGAGTTTGAGATCCTTCATCAACTCGATGTAATCCATGTACTGGCGGGTGATCTCGGCGATGGGGATATCGAGGATATCGAGATTCTGCCGCCTGATCAGATACAGCAACAGATCCAGAGGACCTTCGAAGGCTTCCAGGAAGACTTCCAGTGCATCCGGTGGAATATAGAGATCTTTGGGGAGGGTCGTGAGCGCTTCACCCTGCACGAAGGCAAAGGGCATTTCAGCTTGTTGTGGCGCCTGTTCAGTCGGAATTGGCGTTTCTGTCATGCAATTGGCTCAGGTCGCATCGGCGCATTGTAAACGCCGGCGTCGCAGATGGGAACAGGCAACTTGTCAACCCTCACAATCACACCCCCCAAGGGCTCGAAGCCCGAAAAGCAACAACACTGGTGAACATCCCGGTATCGCAGGACGAATCGCCTTCCAACCCACACGGAAAACATTAATACATTAAATTACATTGCATTACAATCCATTACAACGAATCTATTGACAACCCGCGATGCATTGCCACCATCCCGGACCACGCGGGTTGTACGCAGAGCGCCAGCCCGTATAACTCTGTCGCGAATCAATCGATGCGGCAACACTTTGCAGATATATGAACGCCGTTGAATTATAGTTAGCGTCCGAAACGAGCGCATACGCCGCGGACTGGTGAAAACTGACGTTCTGTCTGCGTTGGCCTCAGGGTTTCGCAAAGACACATTGAGTGATGAAAAAATTACCTGTTTTAGCTGTTATTGCAGTGTTGGTCATTGCAGTTGCTCGCGAACAAGGCGTTCCCATACCGGGTTTTCCGTTAGGGAAAGAAAGCGCTGACAGCACTCTCCTGGAGGCATACAACAAGCGGCAGAGCGATGTTCAGGTTCAGGGAGAAGGTGTTGTCACGAAGATATTGCGCGATGACCTGCAAGGATCAAGACACCAACGTTTCATTTTGGAACTTGCTGGCGGACAGACAGTTCTGATCGCCCACAACATCGATCTGGCACCCAGAATCAGCGGATTGGAAAGAGGGGATACAATCGCGTTCCATGGTGAGTACGAGTGGAATCCCAAAGGTGGCGTGATTCACTGGACACACCACGACCCGGCGGGCCGCCATATTGATGGCTGGCTTAAACACGCTGGTAAAACGTACCGCTAGTGTACCCCAGCTTGCTGCCTAATATTTCAGACCAATCGCGGATTTCACTTCATCCATTGTCTCATCCGCGACATCACGCGCTGCCTCGCCGCCTTCCTGCAGAATATTGCGTACCAGCTGCGGGTCCGCCTCAAACTCGCGCGCGCGGGAGCGAATGGGCTTAAGTTCACCGAGCACGGCATCGATAATCGGTTGTTTACAATCCAGACAACCGATCCCTGCCGACTCACACCCCTCCCTGACCCATTGCTGGCGGGAGTCATCCGAATACACCTCGTGTAACTGGAACACCGGACACAGGTCCGGATTACCAGGATCCTTGCGTCGTATCCGCGCCGGATCGGTGGGCATGGTGCGTAACTTCTGCTCAATCTCCCCGGGATCATCACGCAGTGCAATGGTGTTGCCATAGGACTTGGACATTTTCTGTCCGTCCAACCCCGGCATCTTGGGGGCCGACGTTAACAAGGCCTGCGGCTCGGGAAGAATAATGCGGCCACCGCCTTCCAGGTAACCGTACAGGCGCTCGCGGTCACGTAATGCCAGATTACCCTGCCCTTCCAGTAACACGCGGCCGACATCCAGGGCTTCCTGATCACCCTTCTCCTGGTAGCGCCTGCGCAACTTACGATACATCTTGGCATTCTTCTTACCCATCTTCCTGATGGCTTCGTCAGCCTTTTCTTCAAAGTCCGCTTCTCTGCCATAGAGATGGTTAAAGCGGCGCGCCACTTCCCGGGTCAGCTCGACGTGGGCTACCTGGTCTTCACCGACCGGTACCGAACCGGCCTTGTACATCAGGATGTCCGCACTTTGCAGCAACGGATAACCCAGAAACCCGTAGGTTGCCAGATCGCGTTCACGCAATTTTTCCTGCTGATCCTTGAAACTGGGCACCCGTTCCAGCCAGCCCAGCGGCGTCAACATGGACAACAGCAGGTGCAGTTCGGCATGCTGCGGCACTTCCGACTGGACAAAGATCCTGGAGTGGGCGGGATTAACACCGACCGCCAGCCAGTCGATGACCATATCCATAACACTGTCACCGATTATCTGCGGATCTTCGTAGTGGGTGGTCAGGGCGTGCCAGTCAGCAACAAAGAAAAAACAATCGTACTCGTGCTGAAGATTGACCCAGTTTTTCAGTACACCGTGGTAATGTCCCAGGTGCAGGCGCCCGGTTGGCCGCATGCCCGACAACACCCGATTCTTGGACTCGCTCGTCAAGGTAAATCAGCTCCTCATCAACGCAAACAGTATAGTTTCAAGATATCCCGGTTTCATCCCGGCCACCGATGCCATCATTTGCAGAAACAATTTGACGACAGGCCACATGACAATACTCAGCACCCCTGTCACCAGCAGCGCCACCAGGATAAAGAATCCATAGGGCTCTATACGTGCAAACTGATAGGCATAAGGCGCGGGTAACAAGCCCGTCACCACCCGCCCGCCATCCAGCGGCGGCAACGGTAACAGATTCAGCACCATCAGTATCGTGTTTATAAAGATGCCGGCCACGCCCATAAACAGCAAAGGCAAGGCGATCCAGTTGTCTGCGGACATGCCCAGCGCGGCTCTTGCAGCGAGCGCCCATAGCAAGGCCATGAGCAGATTGGAGACCGGCCCTGCCACCGCAACCCAGGCCATATCCCGCTTGGGATGCTTGAAATTACGCCAGTCCACCGGCACCGGTTTGGCCCATCCAAACACAAAACCGCCTGGCAACAGCAACATCAGGGCAGGCACCAGAATGGTTCCGACCGGGTCGATATGTTTTATCGGGTTCAGGGTCAGGCGCCCGAGCATCGCTGCGGTTTTATCACCGAATCTGCGCGCCACCCAGCCATGCGCGGTTTCATGCACGGTAATCGCCAGTAGTACCGGCATCACCCAGGCTGCAATCTGCTGCACCGTACTAACCTGCAACATGACCTCAGAGCCTTTCAGAACAGTGATAACGGCAGCGCCCCGTCGGCGTTGCCCGGTGTTCTCTTGGAATCAATCAACTTCTCCCCAGTAGCGTTACAGTTGCGCACACCAACTGTATTACAAGTTTGTCTATGTCAACCCTTCAGTGGATCCCTTGCCGTAGCGGATCAGCTGCGGTACCGATTCAGTCAGGTCGACCACCGTTGTGAATTCAAGCCCGCAAGGGCCACCATCGATAATCAGGTCCACCTGGGATTCCAGCTTGTCGCGAATATGAAATGCGTCGGTCTCAGGAAATTCATTACCCGGCAGTATCAGTGTCGTGCTCATCAGTGGCTGAGCGTGCTCAATCAGCAACGCGGTAACAATCGGATGGTCCGGCACGCGGATACCAATACTCTTACGTTTCGGGTGCTGCAGCCGACGCGGTACAGTCGCCGTCGCGCGCAACAGAAAGGTATAAGCCCCCGGCGTTTTTGCCTTCAACAAGCGGTAGGCAGAATTATCCACCCTCGCATAGGTCGATATTTCCGAAAGGTCCCGGCACACCAGCGTAAAGTTGTGTTTCTTGTCCAGTTCACGAATGCGGCGTATTCGTTCCACCGCGCTCTTGTCATCCAGATGACAGGCAATGGCGTAACTGGAATCGGTCGGTAAAACCACCACACCGCCCTGGCGAATAATATCCACCGCATGCCTGATCAGACGCGGCTGGGGATTCTGCGGGTGAATAGTAAAATACTGACTCATACGGCTAAGGCGGGTGGCCAGGTTTCGGCCTTCCAGATCGGGATACAACCATCCGGCAGGCGACGCAGCCTGCCCAGCTCCACCCAGGGTTTTTCCGGTCCGTGGTAATCCGAGCCACTGGATGCAAAAAGGCGGTGTTCCCTGCAGACTGCCGCCATATGCAGGGTTTCGTCCCGTGAATGACTCCCTGAAACCACTTCCAGGCCGACTCCACCCGCTTCACGGAACTCACCGACCAGCCTCTTCAGTTTACTGCGGGTCAATCTGTAGCGCGCCGGATGCGCAATAACCGCTAGACCACCGGCCTGCCGGATCCAGCCCAGAGCCCGCTCCATCGATACCCATTCATTATGGACGTATCCGGGTTTGCCTTTAACCAGAAAACGTTTGAAAACGTCATGCACGGATGCTGCGAAACCCGCGTCTACCAGGAAATGCGCGAAATGCGTACGGCTGAGTATTTTACCCTTGCGGAATCGATCTGCGCCTTCCAGCGCCCCCGGAATCCCCTTGTTTGCCAGTTTACGGCTGATTTCACCCGCCCGCCAGTCGCGGATCTTCTGCAGTTCCTGCAGACCATCGGACAGGGCCGGGTTGCAGGGGGCTACATTCAGCCCCAGCACATGGATGGTCATAGCCTGCCAGGTCACGGATATTTCGACCCCGCGGATCAGCTGGAGATCCAGGCCCGACACCGCCTGCGTCGCCTCGGCAAGGCCGTCCAGCGTATCGTGATCGGTCAGCGCCAGCACATCCACCCCGGCAGAACGAGCCTTTTTCACCAGGCTGGCAGGGTCAAGCGTGCCATCCGAAGCGGTTGAATGGCTATGCAAATCGTAACAACACATTTTTTCCATTGTACCGGAGCCGTCAGTTGCGCGCTGCCCCTGCGGGAATTTTTGCAATCCGGTACCATTCAGCCCATGAAACTACCTGACCCGTCTTCCCAATCCTTTCGCAAACAACTCGCCGAACCGCTGGCCGAGATGCTGGATACCTACCAGCTCAGCGAGGAACATTCCGCTCCAGGCGACACCTCACCACCGCTGCTGGTCGAGACGTTTCAGCAACTCTTTGAAGCCATGCAGCAAACTGAAGTCAGCCTGGGAAACGAAAAAACGGAGCACAACGGGAACCAGGCCAGCCCCGAAGCTGTCACTGAACTGGGAGAATATGCGCTGGAGTTGTTCGATCAGTCCCTGCGCTGGGCCAAACACCTTAATCTCTCAGTGGTTTTAGACAGCCTGCAGGCGTTTACCATTGCCATGGCACGCTGGATCGCCCGTTACCGCGGGCAGCTGCTCAACCTGGAGCCGGTAGTGGATGCGCTGGCGCGCAGCGCTAACCGCACACAGGATCCCGGCGAACTGCTGATCCTGTACCAGGCGATGGGGGACATTATTGATGCCACGGCGCCGGTGATCCGGCAGGACCTGGAAAAAACCAATCCAGGCCGGCCATGGCGCATTCTGCACCTGAACCGTGCGATCGTGGCCACACGCACTCATCAGCCCGATGTCATGGATGAAGCGTTTGCGGTACTGACCCGGAACCTGCCGGAAGACGCCGCCGGCTTTTTTGCGCAGGGGATGGAACAGATGGACTTGTTAAACTACCCGCCCCATGTGCGGGAAGTCATGGACCGCTATTACAGAAAATGGAGCGTCAACCGCTCCTTACATTAAGTTGCGAAGGTTTGGATAAACAATAATGAAGTTTCTCTACGACTTCTTCCCCATACTGCTGTTTTTCATCGCCTACAAGATGTATGACATCTATGTGGCAACCGCTGTAGCAATGGCTGCAGCTGCGGTTCAGACTTTTGCCTTCTGGCTGAAACACCGCCGCTTTGAAAAGATGCACCTGATCACGCTGGGATTATTGCTGGTCTTCGGCAGCCTTACCATTTTTCTGCAGGACCCCGTATTTATCAAGTGGAAGCCAACCGTTATCAACTGGCTGTTTGCAGCGGTGTTCATGGGAAGCATCTGGATCGGCGACAAGCCTCTGGTGGAGCGCATGATGAGCCATGCCATCCAGGCACCTCGACCGGTGTGGATACGCCTGAGCTGGCTGTGGATTGCTTTTTTCGCCGGTGTCGGTGCGCTCAACCTCTACGTGGCGTTCAACTATACTGAAGAAACCTGGGTCAATTTCAAACTGTTCGGCATGCTCGGCATCACCTTCGCCTTCGTGATCGGGCAGGCTTTTTATCTCAGCCGCTATATCGAAGACCATAAAAAACCGGAAGAGGAAGCCTGATGCTGTACGCCGTTATCAGCCAGGATGCAGCGGGTACTCTGGATAAACGACTGGCTGCCCGCCCGCAACACTTGAAACGGCTGGAGCAGCTGCGCGATGAGGGTCGTCTGGTGCTGGCCGGTCCCCACCCCGCCATTGACAGTGACGACCCGGGTCCAGCCGGCTTTACCGGCAGTCTGGTGGTTGCAGAATTCGATTCCCTGGAAGACGCCAGGCAGTGGGCCGATACCGACCCCTACCTGGCCGCAGGTGTCTATGAACAACTTAGCGTAAAGCCCTTCAAAAAGGTGCTGCCATAATGACCGCAGAACGTATGACCATGATCCGTGAACGCCTCACAGACGTGTTTTCACCGCAGGCGCTCAATATCATCGACGAAAGTGCGAAACACGCCGGACACGCCAGTGCCGGGGGTGCAGGCCACTTTGTCGTTGAAATCGTGTCCGATGCCTTTGACGGCAACAGTCTCATTCAACGCCATCGCCAGGTCTATGAAGCGTTGGACGATATCATGCACAGCGAAATACACGCCTTGAGCATCAAGGCATCCACACCTGCCGAAACAGGATACTGATTCACTCCGATTCACTCTAAATAAAAGGACAATATGATGAAATTAGCTTCTCTGACACTTGCGCTCGGGTTGGGCGGGCTGCTTGCTGGCTGCGACCAGATGCCATTGAACGCCGCAGACAAGACCCCTGCACCTGCCACCACCGCTGTTAGTGATACCAGCCCGGTACTTGCCACGGTAAACGGTTCGCCTATTACTGAAGGTGTGGTAGAGCTTTATGAGCAACAATTGAGCGCCCGTCGCCCCGGCAATGAGGCCGGCCAGGACCGCAAGGCCATCCTGGAGGAAATCATCAATCTGGAACTGGCACGCCAGGGCGGTGAAACGCAAGGCCTCGATAAAGACACTAAAGTTCAGTTACAGATCGATCAGCAGCGTCGCGCTGTTATCGCGACAGCGGCCATTCAGCATGAACTGGAAACGAATCCGGTCAGCGACGAAGAACTGAAGAAGATCTACGATGAACAGGCGCCGAGCGGTACCGAGTACAAGGCACGACACATACTTGTCAAGGAGGAAGATGAGGCGAAAAAGCTTATCGTCGAACTTGATGGGGGCGCGGACTTCTCCGAACTGGCAAAACAGCATTCCACCGGACCGTCCGGGAAAAGCGGTGGCGAGCTGGGCTGGTTCTCATCAAAACAAATGGTTGCCCCCTTCTCCGAAGCTGTCGCCGGCATGGAAAAAGGGACCTATACCAAGGAGCCGGTAACAACCCAGTTTGGCTGGCACGTCATCATTCTTGACGATACACGGGAAGCTTCACCGCCCCCCTTCGAGCAGCTGAAGCCGCAATTACAGGCGTTTGTGCAGAAACAGCGCGTGCAGGATTATATTGCCGGGCTCAGGCAAAGCGCGACAATTGAAATCAAGGAGCAACCCGCAGCAGCAGGCACCGCTGACAAGGTGGAACCCGCCGACGCCGCAAGCAGTGGTGAAGCCAAGCCGCAATAACAGCAAGCGCAACTAAGCCTGCAGCTGCGGTCTCCTGACGGCGATGCTCTGGTTTATGCCCGGGCGGGTTTATGCCCGGGCAGCAAATCGCGGTCAGGAGACCGCTCCTACAGGATTGTTGCTTAGCGTATCAGGCCTGGGCGTAGACATTCATTGCGGCTTCTACCGCGACACCGCCTTTAACCGGTGCGCCCAGATCAGAAAGCACCGCATCCAGCGCACCGAGGCACAACAGTACATTCTTCCGGTTACTGGCATAGCCCATCAAACCGATGCGCCAGATCCGGCCTGCCATCGGTCCGAGGCCGGCGCCGATTTCCAGCCCGTACTCGTTCAACAAGCGCGCCCGTACCATCTCATCGTCGACGCCTTCGGGGATGCTGACTGAATTCAGCTGCGGCAAGCGATCCGCTTCATCAACCACGAATGACAGGCCCATCGCCTCAACACCCGCACGCAGCGCCAGGTGATTATCACGATGCCGTTGCCAGGCATTCTCGATGCCTTCCTCTTCCAGCACAATCAGAGCTTCGTGCAAACCGTAGAGGGCGTTGATCGGCGCAGTATGATGATAAGCACGCTTGCCACCGGTCCCCCAGTAACCCAGCACAAGATTCAGGTCAAGGAACCAGCTCTGCACCTTGCTGCCGCGATTCCTGACCCTTTCAATCGCGCGATCGCTGAATGTCACTGGCGATAAGCCGGGCGTACAGGACAGGCATTTCTGGGTACCTGAATACACCGCATCCAGGCCCCAGTCACTCACCTTCAGCGGGGAGCCACCCAGCGATGTCACGGTATCGGCAATGCTCAGGCAATCGTGCCGGCGCGCGAGTTCAGCCAGCGTTTTGGCATCTGACAGGGCACCGGTCGAGGTTTCGGCATGCACAAACGCCAGCACCCTGGCATCCGGATTATCTTTCAGTGTTTCCTCGACCTTGTTGACATCAACCGCTTTTCCCCACTCGTCTTCGACCATTACCGGGACAGCGCCACAACGCTCGACGTTCTCTTTCATTCTGCCGCCGAACACACCGTTCTGGCAGACCACCACCTTGTCACCGGGTTCGACCAGATTCACAAAGCAGGTTTCCATACCCGCCGATCCCGGCGCGGAAACCGGCATGGCGAGTTCGTAGTCGCTCTGGAAGGCATAACGCAACAACCCCTTCATGTTATCCATCATGGCCACAAATGCCGGATCCAGATGCCCGATGGTGGGGCGAGACATGGCCTCAAGAATGCGTGGATTAACATCGGACGGTCCCGGCCCCATGAGGGTACGTGCCGGGGGATGAAAGGATTTTTGTGTCATTTCTGCGGTCCTGTTCTAAAAATCAGCTAGTTTAACATGGAGTCCGGGACAGATACCCCCCCACGGCGCACCGGTATCCCGCATATAAGCCGAACCACCAAGGACAACCATTTCATTAAAGAACAAACGTTTACTGAGACCTGCGGAAGTCAGCCGACCCGGGCTCTCAGGTCACACTGTGAATACATCGCTGTACGCTCGACGGCCGCGTCATGTTCCTGGATCCCTGCAGGAGGCCGCCAACGGCCATGAAAGCCCGGGGCGGCTCACTGCCACACTCAATAGCACCTTTTCTTCAGGAAATTTCATCACCTTCTATCCTCGCTGGTCAGAAAAACAATGCGTGCTGTTATAAACATGGTGATCAGGACAGACGCCGCAAATGCATAGAGCCCGTAGCGCATCTCGACGTGTGCAATGGCACCGAGCTTTACAGCCACCACGAGTATGGCGACCACAAAAACATCCAGCATTGACCATTTACCGTACAGATGCATCCAGTGCAGATACCGATGCAGCCGCTCCTTAGCGGACAAGCGCCTGGCCACCAGAAGATAGAGCACACCGAGCTTGAGCACCGGCAACACAATGCTGAAGCAGGAAATAACGAAAAACAGGAACCAATGCCCTTCTTTCAGCAGCTGGATGACGCCGGACACGACTGAGAAGGTATTCTCGATGAGAATAAATTTTTCCAGCGTGATGATGGGTGCCACCAGGCCGATAGCCAACAGCACGGCGGCAGCGGCAATCAGCAGGCGAAGTTGCCTCGCCTTGCCGGGATACTGCCGGGCAATACTTAGGTCTTCGTCGTTCACTGGCATGTTATCTGTTGAGCATGTCATAACGGGGTTAATTAATGAGCCACTTACTTACATACGTACCAATATGCATAAACCCTCCTGCGGCACGATATCATGGCCAAGCGGCTGCTCCTACGCATGCTGTTTTATTGGCGGTTCAGGCTCCGTGACCGGATGCCGTCTACCTGTGCCTTGACACATGCACCAATACCCAAGCGTAGGCGACGAGGTTGATGAGAATAACAAATCCTCCCAGGGTCATCTGTATATCAGCTGTCAGCGCCTCCGGGTAAATCACCGGCAGCAGGTAGTGTTCTATGAATCCACCGGAATACCCCGCCTCACCCGCCGCCTGTCTGAGTCGCTTTTCGAGTGGCGTAAGCGGACACATCCAGCCCTGAAACTCGATCAGTACACCCCAGATGGCCGCTGGCAGATGCAGCAACACGAGCCAACGCCACTTCAAGACCAGGAAGCCACCGATGATCACAAAGAGAATGAATCCAAGGTGAAGCAGCACCAGCAGGTCTGCCGCTGACCGGTACAACATGATCCAGTACTACTCAAACAGATGACAACGCAGCTGATGCGTCTGCGTTAAGCGGGTCAGCGACGGATAGCTTTGGCGGCACTCCCGCTTTACATGTGGGCAACGGGGATGAAAGTGACAACCTTGCGGTGGGTTGGAAGGTGATGGCATATCACCCTCCAGGTGGATGCCCCGGCGTTTCCCGTCGACGCTGACGCTGGGCGCGGCCGACAGCAATGCCTGACTGTAAGGGTGTTGGGGATTGTCCAATACCTCTCCCACATCACCCTCTTCGACAATACGTCCCAGGTACATCACAGCGACACGATCTGCCAGGTAGGACACCACCGAGAGATCATGACTGATAAAGAGAAAAGACAAGCCAAGCTCACTTTGCAGGTCCTGCAGCAGATTGAGTATCTGTGCCTGTACCGATACGTCCAGTGCACTGGTGGGTTCGTCACAGACTATCAGTTTTGGATTCACGGCCAGGGCGCGTGCGATACAGATACGCTGACGCTGACCGCCGGAGAATTCATGCGGGTACAGGCGCGCGTGTTCCGCGCGCAGACCAACCTGTTGCAGCAGTTCGTGAACGCGCTGTTTTCTATCCCGCACACTGCCACCGATACCCTGGGCGATCATGCCCTCTTCGACAATATCGCCTACGCTCATACGCGGATTCATCGACGAAAACGGATCCTGGAATATAATCTGAAAATCCGAACGCCGTCTTCTCAATCCTTCGCCTTTAAGCTCGGTGAGCTCAATTTCTTCAAAGCGCACACTGCCGGCGGTAATGTCCAACAACTGCAGGATACCCTTGCCTACCGTGGTTTTTCCGCAGCCTGACTCACCCACCAGCGCCAGTGTCTGCCCACTGCGAACTGACAGGCTGACACCGTCAACAGCGCGTACATGGCCGACAACCCGCTTGAACAATCCCTTGCGAATGGGGAAATGGACTTTCAGTTCGGTGACGTCCAGCAAGGCGCGCTGCGTCGAAAGCGGAACAGCTGTTTCTGAGCGTGCATCGCGTTGCACGGCTGTTGTGCGACTGCCAGGTGAAGACAGGCCGGGGTCGGCAAGGTAACAGCGGATACCCTGTTCCGCGCCGGTCTCGAACCAGCCCGGATTATGACGCCGGCAATACTCCCATGCCCGATCACAGCGATCGGCAAAACGGCAGGCCGAAAATTTCCGGTTCAGTGGCGGCACCGTTCCCGGTATGACCGTCAGGCGTTCCTGGCGTTTACTGCTGTCGGGTAATGCTGCGAACAGCCTGTCACTGTACGGATGTTGCGAGTTGCCGAAAAAGCTCTCGCGCGGCGCCTGTTCGACGAGCTGACCTGCATACATCACGGCGACGCGATCGGCCATTTCCGCGACCACGCCGAGATCGTGTGTGATCAACATCACCGCCATGCCGCGTTGCTGCTGCAGTTTCCTGATCAGTTCCAATACCTGTTGCTGAATGGTGACATCCAGTGCCGTCGTCGGTTCATCGGCGATCAGAAGATCGGGGTCACCGGCGAGGGCGATAGCAATCATCACGCGCTGTTTCATGCCGCCCGAGAGCTGGTGCGGGAATTCCCCGTAGCGCTGTTCTGCATCCGGGATCCCCACATCATCCAGCAACTCCACCACCCGTTGCCGCGCTGCCTTCCCGTACAGGCCTTTGTGCTGCTGCAGGCTTTCCGCGATCTGCGCACCGATCGTCATCACCGGATTCAATGAAGTCATGGGCTCCTGGAAGATCATGGCAATACTGCCGCCTCGAACAGAACGCATGCCGTTTTCCGTGAAAGCCAGCAGTTCTTTGCCATTAAGCAGTACCGACCCGGACACGATCTCGCCGGCCGGTCGCGGCAACAATCGCAACAGCGCCAAAGCGGTCATGGATTTTCCGCAACCCGATTCACCAAGCAGGGCGAATGTCTCACCGTGCCTGATATGAAAACTCAAACCGTCTACCGGGCGTAGGGCATTTTCACCATCACCGATACGTACGCTTAAGTCTTTAACCTCGAGTAAGGGTTGTGTCATGGCCTGACCCGCAAGCGTGGATCGAAGGCATCCCGCACGACATCAGAGAACAGGTTGGCTGCCAGCACCAGGGTAAACATGAAACTGAATGCCGCCAGCAATGACCACCACACCATGGGTTCACGCGCCATCTCCAGGCGCGCGCGGTTGATCATGTTGCCCCAGCTCATGGTGGTTGGATCAACTCCAACGCCGACATAGGACAATACGGCCTCGGCCAGTACCAGACCACTGAAATCGATCACCACGGCGATCAACACCAGGTGCAGCAGATTGGGCAACAAGTGACGTATCAGTATCGTGGCCCTGGTCACACCAAAGGCATGGGCAGCCTGGACATAATCCAGTTCACGCAGCTTCAGCGTCTCCCCGCGCAACAGGCGGCACAAGCCGGTCCAGCTGGTAATACCCAGAATCAGGCACAGAAACAACAGCCGCAGATCGGCACGTTCGGCCATTGTCTCGAACAATTCGGGATGGTTATCCATGTAAACCTGCATCATCAGTACGGCTGCCGCGATAAGCAGAACCCCTGGAATGGAGTTCAGCGTGGTGTATAAATACTGAATCACGTCATCCACCCAGCCACGGAAATACCCCGCCATCATGCCGAGTAAAACGGCAAAGGGCAGCATTACCAGTGTCGTTAGTGTGCCGATCACCAGACCGGTGCGAATACTTTTTATGCTCTGATAGAGAACGTCCTTGCCGACCTTGTCGGTACCGAATACATGATAGACGTCAGCGAGATTGGCTATCAGCGTGATGATAAGCGAAAAAACGAAAATAGACGCAATTGCCGTGCGCCAGGGGACATCCAATCCGCCGCTGAGGATGCGTCGTATCGAAGCCGCCAGAGACAGCCTCAATCTGAGCGCCAACCAGGCGGCCAGCAATACAGAGAACAGCAACGTGAAGGCGACCGCCTGGACGAGGGCCTGCAGCGAGCGCCGGGCTATATCACTGTTTCTTTCCCGGGGATCTGCGAGGTGTGCCCCTCCGTAATTCAGACGCGGGAATGTTCTGTACTGTTTGCCATCATCGCCAATAACGGATTCCTTGGCGTAGAGGTGTGTGGCGAAAGGTGCCGAGTAGGTTTTTTCCACCTGGGTACGCATATCCCCCAACAGTTCATCCAGCAGACTCAGCACATCACCCGAGTACTGCATTTCCTGCTGCCCTTCATGCATTGGCAGAGCCTTGCGGAAATGCACCGAATCGAGCAGGCCAGTTAAGGTGTAAACCGTCAACACGATCAGTGAGGCCACCGCCATTCTGCTGCGAACCACCTCACGCCAGGGTGCGCGCAGGTGTTCCCTGTTGCGCGCATACAGGGCAAAAGCGAACACAACGGCAATCAGCATAAATACCAGTGCGTCGGTCCACAGGATGACAGGCTGGATCATGACAGGCGGATCCTCGGGTCAACCAGTGTGTAGGACAGATCGGTCAACAGCAAACCGAGGATGTACAGCACCGAGCCGAGGAAGACCATCGCCCTCACGATGGCAAAATCCTGCTTCTGGATCGCTTCGATTGTGTAACTGCCGAGACCGGGAATGCCGAAGAAAGATTCCATAATCAGACTACCCATAAAGAGTGTCGGCAGGACAACCACCACACCTGTCAGAATCGGCACCATGGCATTTTTCAGGATGTGCCTGAACAGCAGCCGGACTTCCGGCAAACCCTTGGCGCGCGCCGTACGCACATAGTCCCGGTTTATTTCTTCGAGAAAGATGGTGCGATACCAGCGGCTGCTGGAGCCGATACCGGCAACCACCCCGATAGCAACCGGCAGCAGGACAAAACGCCAGGCCAGCCAGCCGGGCTCGTAACCAGACACCGGCACCAGATGCAGAAGTTTACTGAAAACGTACTGCCCGGCGATGATATAAAACAGGCCGGATATGGACATCAGGACGACACACAGGGTCACGCCGGCAATATCCAGGTAAGTACCGCGAAAAAACGCCAGCAGCATGGCAACACTGATATACACCAGCAGGCCGATCAGGAAAGTCGGCAGGGCAATGGCCAGGCTCGGCCACATGCGCTGACTGATATCCTGACCGATATCACGACCCGCGTCCGATGATCCGAAATCAAAAGCAAACAGGCGTACAGATTTGTCGAAGAAAATGGTCCCGGTTACCTGTTCTGCACCTTCTGCCTCCGCGTTAAAGAGCAAGGGACGGTCGTAGCCATGTTCGGCTTTCCATTTCTCTATCGCATCCGCTGTAACGCGTTTCATCCCCAGGTGCATGCGCGCCATATCGTCTGGCGTATTGACGACAAAAAACAGCACGAAAGTAATCAGGTTAACACCGATGAGAATGGGAATGGCATACAGTGCCCGGCGGATGACATAGGCAAACATCAGTGTTCCAGTGCCCGGACGCGCTGATTCTCATGCCGTCGATAGCCGATAAACGCTGGAATCACGGAGGCGATCAGGATAAGCATTATCACACCGAGCGGCCAGATTAGCGGCTTATTCCATGCTTCGCGCTGCCGTTCGCGCAAGGCTGGCTCGATACGGCGGTACTTGAGTGTATTGTTCGCCATCAGGTTGGATTTGGCGTTGTGATACCAGTCGTGGAACAGCACGAACTGCTTGGGATGCAAACCGAATACCCAGGGCGCATCGTGACGCAGAATTTCAACCATGCGGTCGATCACATCCTGACGCTGAGGACCGTTTTCCATATTCTTCATCTGCTCGAACAAGCGGTCAAACTCTGCGTTGCTGTAGTTGGCCGCATTCTCGCCACCGTGCTCGACTTTGGAGTGCCTGCCGTAAAGCAGAAACAGGAAATTCTCCGCATCCGGGTAGTCCGCATTCCAACCCCACTGAAAAATCTGCGCTGTACCTTTCAGCATTTTGTCCTGAAAACGGTTGTAATCGGTATTACGAACCTGCAACTGGATGTCAAGTTTGGCAAACTGTTTGCGGATCCAGTCCAGACGCGCCGAGTCATCGGGTCCGCCACCGCTGGTATCATAGTACAAAACCAGGGGTTTTCCGTTATTGATATCCCTGCCGTCTGGATAACCCGCTTCAGCCAGCAAGCGCCTGGCCTCGGCTATCGATTTGCGCTGCGGACCACGGTCGGTCCAGTCATAGACATAGCGGTTTATGCCTCGTTCGCCGTCAACGTGACCAAAAATCCCCGGTGGCAAAGGACTCTGCGCCGGAATTCCGCGGCCGTTTGCAAAAATGGATATATACTCTTCGTAGTCCATGGCAATGGAAATTGCCCTGCGCAGCAGTCGTGCTGACTCGCTGTCTCCGCCCACCACCGGGTCGAGCATATTGAAACCCATATAGTAAGTCGAACTGGATACCGCTGTGTTCAGGTGAATCCCCCTGGCCCTCAACTCCGGCGTCAACGATATATCACCACCCGAGGCTACCTGAATCGCCTGATCAAAACTGTCCGAACTCACACCGGATGCGTCATAGTAGCCTTGCAGAAACTTGTTCCAGGTTGGGATGGCTTCTTTTTCCAGACTGTAGATCACTTTATCGATCATCGGCAACGGACGCCCGGCATCATCCAGATAGCCCTGTTCGGCATCGCCGTTTTCGCCCTCCTGCGGATAGCGTTCGCCGTGGAAATTCGGGTTACGCTCCATGACCATCTGGCGGTTGGGGTTATTGACCGTCAACATATACGGACCCGTGCCAAGCGGATACCAATCCAGGCTGATATTGCGTTCTTTCAGACCCGGCTGCGAGTAGAACAGGTCGGCCTCCCATGGTACCGGCGCAAAAAACGGCATCGCCAGCCAGTACAGAAACTGCGGATACTTACCGTGAATCCTGACACGGTAGCGATAACGGTCCAGCACCTCGACGCCGGCCAGTGGATAATCGCGAAGATCCAGAGACACTGCAGCAGACTCCACTTCGCTGTTATCCTCAAACGCCTGTTTCAGCGTCGTCGCATAGTCACCCAGGCCCACGATATAGTCAGACATCAAACCGAGTATCGGTGAATGCAGCCGCGGGTGCGCCAGGCGTTTTATCTGCAAGGCATAGTCTTCCGCGACCAACTCACGACTGCCGTTTTCGTGAAAATCGGACAGCGTCTCCACTGATTCCAGATCCTGTTCACTCAACGCGTGGTAGAGAAACTGTCCCTGTTGGTCTTTGGCAAATGCAGGGTGGGGTTGATAATGGATACCCGCTTGTATTTCGATGTCATAGACGCTGTAGGCAATCTTATCGGCCGGGGCATCGGCAGGCAGGGGCAGCCCCTGCTGGTCCAGGTAATGAGGCACAGGCATGGCGGTCACCGTAGCCGGCTCCAGTTGATAAGGCCTTTTCAGAAAATGGTATTGCAGCGGTGGTTCATAAATCTGGCCGGTAAAAACAACTTCATTGGAACTGTAGGACCGTGCCGGGTCCAGATGTTTGGGCCTCTCGCTGAAGGAGGAATAAAGAATATTCTGATCGGCTTGCTCAGGTGGATAGGGGCTGTTCCAGGCTTGATCACCGCATGCGCTGAGCAGTCCCGCCAGGATGAAAAGCATCCAAGCGAACAACAGCTTAGGGTATCTGAACAGCAAGTGTGGCACGTGCATGAAACTGCATTATAGAGGCGCAGTCAGGAGATTCACAGGCCCTTCCAGTATCGGCATTTTTCCGGTACCTTAGCGGCCTGAATCATCAAACAGAGGTCAGAGGCAGCTATGGGATTTCTCAGCGGCAAACGCGCACTCATCGTAGGACTCGCCAGCAACCGATCTATCGCCTGGGGTATCGCCAAGGCCATGCAGCGGCAAGGTGCCGAACTCGCCTTCACCTACCAGAACGAAAAACTGCACGACCGCGTGGCGAAAATGGCCGGGGAATGTGGGACCGAAATCACTGTGCCCTGCGATGTCTCGGACGACGAAGAAATCGATGCCGTATTTGACCACCTGGACAACTACTGGGATCACCTCGATATCATTGTCCACTCGGTGGCCTTCGCTCCGCGCACCGAGCTGGAGGGCGACTACCTTGAAAATGTCAGCCGCGATGGTTTTCGTGTCGCGCACGAAATCAGCTCCTACAGTTTTTCGGCGCTCGCCAAAGCCGGCTGCCGCATGATGGAGGGACGAGATGGCGCCCTGCTGACATTGAGCTATTACGGCGCGGAAAAAGCCATGCCCAACTACAATGTCATGGGCCTGGCCAAGGCCAGCCTGGAGGCCAACGTGCGCTATATGGCACAAAGCCTGGGACCGGATGGTATCCGTGTCAATGCCATATCTGCCGGCCCGATCAAAACTCTGGCAGCGGCCGGAATCAGTAATTTCCGCAAGATGCTGGACCTCATGGAACGTACGGCGCCGTTGCGCCGTAATGTGACGATAGAGGAAGTGGGTAATGCGGCGGCTTTCCTGTGCTCGGATCTTGCGTCGGGTATTACCGGTGAAGTGACCTATGTAGACGCCGGCTATAACACCACCGGCATGCCACCACTGGGCGACTAAATCTTAACGCCCACCCCCTGCAGGAACGTCTCCTGACAGCGATAGCAAAACACAGCCATCGCCGTCAGGCAGTCAGGAGACGATCGCTACCGATTTAGCTTTCAGCACATCCTGCTCACCTTCTGTTCTGGCAATCAGCACCGCACCGCAGGAATCACTGAATACATTCACCGATGTCCGGAACATATCCAGTATCCGGTCCACCGCCAGTATCAAGCCGATAGCTTCAGCGGGCAAACCGATACTGGCAAGAATGATGGTGATAGCCACCAGGCTGGCCGCCGGTATGCCGGCAACGCCGATTGAGGTCAGCAGCGCCACCAGCACAATGGTGAATTGGGTTACGAAACTCAACTCCAGCCCATAAGCCTGCGCTATAAACATCGCCGCAACACACTCGTATAAGGCTGTACCATCCATATTCACCGTTGCACCCAGCGGCAATACGAAACTGGAAGTACGGTTGGATACCCCGGCGTTGTCGCGGACGCATTCCATGGTCAACGGCAATGTCGCTGACGATGACGCAGTTGAAAAAGCTGTCAGCAGAGCCGGCATCATGGCTTTGAAATGTGCCAGCGGATTGACTCTCGCCACCAGCACAAGCAATACCGGCAAGGTGACCAGCACATGTACCAACAGCGCCAGCAGGACACTCAGGGTGAATGTACCAAGGGAGACGGCCAGATCATCGAGCTGTTCCGGACCAATGCTGGCAACCGTTTTCGCTACCAGGCCGAAAACCCCTAAAGGTGCAAACTTCATGATCAGGTCAGTGATACCCATCATAACGTCAGCAACACCCTGCCAGAACCGGTTCAGCAGATCACCGGATGCCTTGTCGATGCGGGTCATAAAATAACCAAACAGCAAGCTGAAGAAAATCAGACCCAGCATCTGCCCTTCTGCAGCGGCCAGCACAATATTGGGTGGCACCATGCTTAGAAAAACATCGCTCAGATCAGAAGCAGAACGTCCCTGCACTTTTTCTGCAACCTCAGCCACCGCTTCCTGACCGAGTCCCAGGACCTCACGTGCCGGTTCACCGTTGACAATCCCCGGATTCAGCACATTCACAAACAACAGACCGGTCAGAATCGCCAGCAGGCTGGTGGTCATATAAAACAACACGGTCTTGCCACCCAGCCGGCCCAGGCCCTGTGAACCACCGACACCCGAAACTCCGGTAATAATCGACGAAATGATCAGAGGCACGATAATCATCTTCAATGCGTTCATGAACAGGGCGCCGATGAACGTATAGACAGCGTAAAGCTTTATCCCCAGCAATGTACCTTCGGTACCACTCAGATACCCGGCTAAAACCGCCAGTACGAGTGAGATGAGAATCTGCCAGTGGAGTTTGAGTTTCATTTTTTAATCCATTGCCTTTGCGGGTGAGGGCTGAATCGATTCCAATAGCAGCACCGAACCCACCCGGCACTGCTTGACAAGACCAACGGCCGCGTGAACGCGGCCGTCGGGCGCACAGGGATAGTTTTACGGCGTGTCTTGTCAGGCACTGAGGGTGGGTCCGGTCCTGTTACTGAGCCCGTTCGCGCCCCGTGCGATGAAATTCAGTGGTTAAGCTATTGAGCTACTCGCTTTCTTCGGGAATCACGATATCCGCACGGGCGCGCAACTCCTCGGTCATGGTCGAAATCATCACGGAGCGACGTATATTTTCCAGTCCGCGTTCAAGCTGGCTGCGGGTGGCTTCCGCTATCGACGCCGGGTCTGCATCACTGACCCCTGTCAGGCGGACCACAGCATAGTCACCATTCTCCAGCTCAAACCCTTTATCTATGCCCGCCCCGTCATCCGGCCTGCCTAGCTTGAAAACCGCGCGCACGACCTCAGCATTCTGCTCCGCTGATGCGCGGCGGGTGACGCCCTCTGCCTTATGGAACGTGATGTAGTCCTGCTCGCCCAGCTCTTCCATCGGGGATCCCTGCTTGAGCTGTTCTAACAGCTCCTCACCCCTGGACCTGGCCTGTTCCACAGCCTGCTGCTGCACGAGTTCTTCAACAATCTGCTCCCTGACCGCATCCATCGGTGTTGCCTGTGCAGCTTGCCGTTCCGCAACACGTACGACAATGGCGTCGTTGTCACCAACCTCTACCGGTTCGCTGTTGTTACCAGCCTCCAGTACATCGTCACTGAAAGCAATAGCGACAACTTTCGGGTATTCTCCGATGCCAGGCCCCCCGGTCGCAGTCAACCAGTCACTGGTCTGCACCTCGAGTCCAAGCGCATCTGCAGCCGCATCCAGAGATTCCGGGTTCTCATAGCTGACATCACTCAACTGCTCGAACTGATCATAAAACAGATCACTCACGCCGCGCTGTTTCAGCTCGGCAATCAACTCTTCACGCACTTCGTCAAGTTCTGGGATGTCGGCTCCGCGCAGATCGGTAAGTTTTATGATATGAAAGCCAAACTGTGTGTGTACCGGTTCCGATATTTCACCGACGTCCATACTGAACACCGCCTTGTCGAACTCAGGCACCATGGCACCGCGCGCAAAGAAACCCAGATCACCTCCCTGCTCCGCTGAACCCGGGTCGTCGGAATGCTGCCTGGCAAGCTCTGCGAATTCAGCGCCATCACGGATTTGCTTCAGCAGATCCTCCGCTTCCGCTTTGGCCGCGTTGACTGTTTCTTCATCTGCACCGGCGGCGTGCTGAATCAGGATATGACTGGCCTGGCGTTGTTCCTGAGTGAGCAGGGATTCTTTCTTTTCCTCATAGTAGGCCAGCAACTCCTCTTCATCGACCTGAATGTTTTCGCTGAGCACTTCACCTGTCAGACGCAGGTAGGCGAGGCGAACACGTTCCGGCGTGACAAATTTATCACTATGCTGCCCGTAGTATTGCTGAATCTGTTCATCGCTGATGTCGATATTCGCTTTGAATGCTTCCGAGGAAATAACGAGATAGGTAAAATCACGCTTTTGCTCCTGCAGGCGATAGGCCCGATCCACTTCCTCGCGGGTAACAAACGCTGTTTGAGAAAGCCCGTTCAGCAGTTGTTCGGTCTGCAGCATCCGCCGGGTTTCATATTCAAACTCCGCGGGCAAACGCCCCTGTTGACGGATCAGTTGCTGATATTTTTCTTCCGAGAACGATCCATCCTGATGAAACGCCGGAACAGCATGAATTTTTGCAGCCAGCAACTGGTCGCTGACCAGCATTCCGTCGTTCTGTGCAGCCTGTAACAGTAACTGTCTTTCGATCAGCCCCTTCAGCGCAGTTTGCCTGAGCCCCTGATCATCAATCAACGCCGGATTGTAGGCATCACCAAGCATCTGCTCCATTCTAGCCCGTTGCTGCTGGTAGGCCATTTGCAGCTCGCGTGGCGAAATCTCCACATCATTGACTTTGGCAACGAATACCTGCCCGCTGTCCTGCAGGTATGATCCAAGACCAAATAATGCAAAGGTGATTATTATCAGGCCGATAACAATCCACCCCAGCACACCCATGACTCTATCGCGCATCGCTTGTAGCATGATGACCCGTCCTGTCCTCTGATTAAGCCGTACCCATTGCACCTGGTCTCAGGTGCGCACATAAAAAAACGGGCGCCCTGCCGGGCGCCCGTTTGCTAAGGTGGCGGAGTGGACGGGACTCGAACCCGCGACCCCCGGCGTGACAGGCCGGTATTCTAACCAGCTGAACTACCACTCCAAAACCTTGGTGGGTGCTGAGGGGATCGAACCCCCGACATTCGCCTTGTAAGGGCGACGCTCTCCCAGCTGAGCTAAGCACCCCAGGGAAGCGCGTTAGTTTACGGCATCCTTCAGCGCTTTGCCAGCCTTAAACGCGGGGGCTTTGGAAGCTTTGATCTGTATCTCTTCCCCCGTCTGCGGATTACGACCGGTTCTGGCTGCCCGGTCACGCACTTCAAAGGTCCCAAATCCGACCAGGGTAACGGAATCACCTTTACGCAAACTTGCAGTGATGGTATCGACTACGGCATCAACCGCCTCGGTCGCAGAGGCTTTGGAAAGATCTGCGGAGCTGGCAACTGCGTCAATTAATTCGGCTTTATTCATCAAGTGCGACCCTCAGTATTTAATTTAATGGTAGATGAAAACGTAACGTACCCAGCCCTGCCAATAAAGCACGAGCCTGAACAATAAGGCTGATTGCTTGGAGCCCCCAATCGTACGCACGGCTTTATACCAAGTGCGTTACTGATACGTCAAATAAAAAGCCCGCTATCTGCGCCAAGGAATATTGATTAGACAGACAGCAGGCGACTTGAGTGAAACGACAACGCTGATGGTCTCTTAACGGCTGGTCAAAAGGGAGCTGCACACATACGCCACAGCAGCGTGGCAACTGCTGGCATGCTTACCCATTGCCGGCAAGCCATATCCTGCTGTAACGCATGTACGGGGCCCTGCGCCCGTCAATCCAACCAGTCTAGTGCGTTCTAACTGATTTACTCTTACCTGTCGTTTTAGTAGCCGTCTTCGTCTTTGCCTTTACTTCGGCTTTATCAACTTGCTCATCATCAAGTGGTACCGGTGCATGCAGCAAGGCCACTTCCAGCACTTCGTCTATCCATTTGACCGGTCGGATGTCGAGCTTATCCTTGACGTTCTTGGGGATTTCCGCCAGATCTTTGCGGTTATCTTCCGGAATAAGGACCGTTGTTATGCCGCCCCTGTGTGCCGCCAGCAATTTTTCTTTAAGACCACCAATCGGCAGCACTTCGCCACGCAGTGTGATTTCCCCGGTCATGGCGACATCCGCACGAACCGGTATTCCGGTTAGCGCAGACACCAGGGTGGTACACATGCCAACACCGGCGCTGGGACCGTCCTTGGGCGTCGCACCCTCCGGCACGTGCACGTGAATATCGTATTTCTGATAGAAGTCCTCTTCGATTCCAAGAGCATGCGCGCGGCTGCGCACCACTGTGGTTGCAGCCTGAATGGATTCCTGCATCACTTCACCGAGCTGGCCGGTGTGAATCAGGCGCCCCTTACCCGGCACGATCGTGGATTCGATACTAAGCAGTTCCCCGCCGACTTCAGTCCATGCCAGGCCGGTAACCTGCCCGATCTGATCGTGTTCTTCCGCACGGCCGTAACGAAAACGTTTCACGCCAAGATACTTCTCGAGATTACGCGGTGTTACATTAATCTTGCATCCATCCGTCCTGAGCAGCAGTTCCTTGACCACCTTGCGGCAAATCTTGGCGATCTCCCGCTCCAGATTACGCACACCGGCTTCACGCGTATAGAAACGAACAATATCTCGAATCGCCTTATCACTTACAGCGAGCTCTTTCTCCTTCAGCCCGTTATTCTGAATCTGCTTGGGCAGCAGATAACGGGTGGCAATATTAACCTTCTCGTCTTCCGTGTAGCCTGGAATTCGAATGACTTCCATGCGATCCAGCAAGGGGCCCGGAATATTCAGCGAGTTGGAAGTGGCAACGAACATGGTGTCGGAAAGATCGAATTCGACCTCGAGGTAATGATCGCCGAAGGTGCTGTTCTGCTCGGGATCCAGCACCTCCAGTAGAGCAGACGAGGGATCACCACGAAAATCCATCGACATCTTGTCGATTTCATCGAGAAGAAACAGCGGGTTTCTTACACCGATTTTCGACAGGTTCTGAATAATCTTGCCCGGCAATGAGCCTATGTAGGTACGCCGATGACCGCGGATTTCCGCCTCATCACGAACGCCGCCCAGAGACATGCGGGTGAACTTTCGGTTAGTTGCACGTGCGATGGAACGTCCAAGAGATGTTTTTCCAACACCGGGGGGGCCGACCAGACACAGTATTGGGCCTTTAAGCTTGCGCACACGCTGCTGTACGGCCAGATACTCGAGTATCCGTTCCTTGACCTTATCCAGCCCGTAGTGATCCTCGTCGAGAACCTTTTCAGCCATGGCAAGGTCGTGGCGTATCTTACTGCGTTTCTTCCATGGCACGCTAACCAGCCAGTCTATATAGTTGCGTACCACGGTCGCCTCAGCTGACATCGGCGACATCATCTTGAGCTTGTTCAGCTCAGCACTAGCCTTGGTTTTAGCCTCCTTGCTCATGCCTGCCTTGTCGATTTTCTCCTGCAGTTCGTCCGTCTCGTTAGGCACGTCGTCCATTTCACCCAGTTCCTTCTGGATGGCTTTCATTTGTTCATTGAGATAATACTCGCGCTGGCTCTTTTCCATCTGCTGCTTGACGCGGCCACGAATGCGTTTTTCGATTTGCAGGACGTCGATCTCTGCTTCGATCATACCCATCAGGTGTTCGAGCCGTTCTCGCACATTCTCGATCTCGAGTATGCGTTGTTTCTCATCCAGCTTGAGTGCCATGTGCGCGGCAATGGTATCAGCCAGGCGTCCGGGCTCATCGATGCCTGACAGGGAGGTCAGAATTTCCGGGGGCACTTTCTTGTTCAGCTTCACGTACTGATCGAACAGGGTCAGCAACGAACGCATCAGCACATCGACTTCACGTTCTCCGGCCTGCTCACCGGCACCCTTGGCTTCAATCTGCGCCGAGAAAAATTCGTCAGTGGTTTCAAACTGTATGACACCTGCGCGCTCTGAACCTTCCACCAGCACCTTGACCGTTCCATCGGGAAGTTTCAGCAACTGCAGGATGATCGACAAGGTGCCGAGTTCGTGGATGTCATCAACCTGGGGATCATCAACTTCTGCGCTTTTTTGAGCGACCAGTAAAATTCTCTTGTCGTCATCCATGGCCGCTTCAAGGGCGCGGATGGATTTCTCCCGTCCGACAAATAACGGAATCACCATATGCGGATAAACAACAACATCCCGTAGCGGTAGAACCGGGACCACGGCATTTGAGTTGTTGTTTTTGTCTGGGGTATTTTCGTCATGCTCCATCGGAGTGTACCTCGTATCCGTTTCTGATCGGGAAGCCTCTGCAATAAAAACAAAGCTTCCGGCTAATACTTGAGCAAGCTGGCGGATTTGAGGGTTTTGAATCCATCAAAACTCACTTGTTCGAGTAGTGAATATGGGGATTACCATAGGACATTTCAATGGCGGTTTAAATCCCCACCAGAACATTTGCAAAAACTGAGCCACGCAACAACACGCGTCCAAGTAAAACCTGAAAACAATGAGTTAACTTAAAACAAGGCCTTTTTTCGCACGACAGGGCCATTGTTCCAGCACTGTAATTGTCACCGGACAAGGCAATCAACTGCGGGGAGATGACGTTAGTCCGACGCCGTGCGCTGTTCGAGCTCTGAGTCGTACACCAGGTAAGGCTCCGACTCCCCATCGATGGCACGCTCGTCTACCACGACCTTACGGACGTTTTCCAGCGAAGGCAGTTCATACATGATGTTGAGTAACACGTGTTCCAGGATGGTGCGGAGACCACGTGCACCGGTTTTGCGGTCCATCGCCTTTCGGGCAACGGCACAAAGCGCGTCATCACGGAACTCGATTTCAGCGCCTTCCATTTCAAACAGTTTCGCATACTGTTTGGTAAGGGCATTCTTGGGTTCGGTAAGAATGCTGACCAGGGCCTGCTCATCCAGTTCCTGCAGGGTCGCCACAACAGGCAGACGGCCGACAAACTCCGGAATCAGCCCAAACTTGATCAGGTCTTCGGGCTCCACATCGTGGAGAATTTCACCAACATTGATATCCTCGTCCTTGGTCTTCACTTCGGCGGAGAAACCAATACCGCCCTTTTCAGAACGCCCCTTGATAATCTTCTCCAGACCCGCGAACGCACCACCAACAATGAACAGTATATTGGAAGTGTCCACCTGCAGGAATTCCTGCTGCGGATGTTTGCGACCGCCCTGTGGCGGCACCGAAGCGACCGTACCTTCGATGAGTTTCAATAAAGCCTGCTGCACACCCTCACCGGACACATCGCGTGTAATCGACGGGTTATCGGATTTACGTGAAATCTTGTCAATTTCATCGATGTAGACAATACCCGTCTGCGCCTTGTCGACGTCATAGTCACACTTCTGCAGCAGTTTCTGGATAATATTCTCAACGTCTTCACCGACGTAACCGGCTTCGGTCAGGGTGGTCGCATCAGCGATAGTGAAGGGCACATTGAGCAGTCGCGCCAGCGTCTCAGCCAGCAGGGTCTTCCCGCAACCGGTTGGGCCGATCAGCAGAATATTACTCTTGGAAAGCTCGACTTCGTCTTTCTTGCCACCGGCTTCCAGGCGTTTGTAGTGATTGTAAACGGCAACCGAAAGAACCTTCTTGGCACTGCTCTGGCCGATGACATATTCGTCGAGGACCTCGTTGATTTCCTGCGGTTTGGGAAGTTTATTGCCGCCGGTGGACGTCTTTTCCTGCATCTCCTCGCGGATAATGTCATTGCAAAGCTCGACACACTCATCGCAGATAAACACAGACGGTCCGGCAATAAGCTTGCGCACTTCGTGCTGGCTTTTTCCGCAGAAAGAGCAATAAAGCAGTTTGCCGTCGTCACTTTTACCGTTTCGATCATTATTCATTGGATGACCCCGAATTGCGGTTCCCTTAGACCACTATCAGCGGCAGATCTGTAACCGCCTGAACAATCAGACTGCTGCAAAAACAGATGATTCCTATTCAACACTTTATGACCGCCTCTGACAAGTGTTTCCGGGCATAAACTGCGGTTTTTCCGCATTTATTCCTCGTCACCCTTTCTCGATACCAGGATCTCGTCAATCAGCCCGTATTCCCTGGCCTCCTCCGCGCCCAGGAAGTTGTCCCTGTCGGTATCTGTCTGGATTTTCTCCATCGGCTGCCCGGTATGATTGGACAGTATCGTGTTCAGACGTTCGCGCACCAGGAGAATTTCCCTGGCGTGGATATCGATATCGGTTGCCTGACCCTGGAATCCACCCAGCGGCTGATGAATCATCATGCGTGAATGCGGCAGGCAATAACGTTTGCCCTTGGCACCGCCGGCCAGCAGCAAAGCCCCCATACTCGCAGCCTGCCCGATACACATGGTACTGACATCGGCCTTTATAAACTGCATGGTATCGTATATCGCCAGCCCGGCAGTCACTGAACCACCCGGCGAATTGATGTACAGATGGACATCCTTATCCGGATTTTCCGATTCCAGAAACAGCAACTGCGCAACAATCACATTGGCCATGTAATCCTCTACCGGGCCGACGACGAATACAACGCGTTCCTTCAGCAGACGCGAATAGATATCATAGGCGCGTTCGCCCCGTGCAGTCTGTTCAATGACCATCGGAACCAGGTTCAATGCCTGTATATCCCCGGCCCCACCCTTGATAATGCTATCAGACATTTGCTTTTTCCCTTTAGCTAGAAAACTCGAATCAGGACTGCATGAGTTCATCAAATGACATTGAGGTATCCTCAACTTTTGCTTTCCCGGAAATCCACTCGACAACCGTATCTTCCATTACCAGGGTCTGGACACCGGCCAGCATTTCCTGGTTGCTGTAATACCACTGTACGACTTCTTCCGGTTTTTCGTACGACTGCGCCAGGTTTTCGATGGTTTGTCGAACCCGTTCCGGATCGACCTGCAACTGATCGCGCTGAATAATCTCGGAGATCAGCAGACCCAGCGATACCCTGCGCCTGGCTTCCTCTTCAAACCGACTGCGGTCACCGCCGCTATCGGCACCGGCCTCCTCTTTCTTCATCAGGGCATCGACTTCGCTGTCAATCAGGCTGGCCGGTATATCGACCTCGGCTTTTTCCAGCAATGCGTCAAATACCTGCTGTTTGACCTTTGACTTGATACTCGCTGCCAGTTCACGCTCCATGTTGTTGCGAATCTCTTCGCGCAGCTTGTCCAGACCACCATCAACAATACCGAAAGCTCGCGCGAATTCATCGTTGACTTCAGGCAATGCCGCTTCTGCCACGGCGTTGACGGTAACATCGAACTTCGCCGTCTTGCCGGCCACTTCGTCGGAGGCGTAATCAGCCGGAAAATTGACTTCGATGGTCTTCCGATCACCCGCGCTGGCGCCCACCAGCTGCTCTTCAAAACCGGGGATCATGGCGCCGCTTCCCAGTTCCAGCGGTACATTCTGTCCGGCATTGCCGGTGAAGGGTTGGCCGTCGACAGTCCCTTCAAAATCGATCTCAAGGCGGTCGCCCTCGACCGACTCACGCCCGGCCTTGGTCCAGGTCACGCGCTGTTTACGCAGTTTTTCAATCATGTTGTCGACATCGGTATCGACCACTTCCGCAACTATCCGTTTAATGGTGATATCACTCAATTGCGGAGGCTCTATGTCAGGAAAGACCTCGAAGGTAGCGACATACTCCAGTTCCTGTCCCGCCTGGTTCCGGGTTTGCTCGATATTCGGCTCACCGGCCGGTTTCAGATTCTCCTGTTGCAGCGCTTCTTCATAGCTGGATGCAATCAGCTCACCAGCGGTTTCCTGACGGACCTGCGCCTCATAGCGTTTTTTGACAACACCCATGGGAACCTTGCCAGGCCGGAAACCATCCAACCGTGCAGAACGCGCCAGTTGCTTGAGCTTGCTATCTACTTGTTGATCAATCTGATCTGCCGGTATTTGTACCGTCATACGGCGTCCCAGTCCGCTAGTGGTTTCAACAGAAACTTGCATGTTATTTCCTCGACCTGAAATCAAATATAGTCAAATCCGCAGCATAATCGGCAACTCTGTCACGCCGCCTGCCGGGAAAATTTTTTTTGGTGCGAAAGGAGAGACTCGAACTCTCACGGGTTACCCCACTGGAACCTAAATCCAGCGCGTCTACCAATTCCGCCACTTTCGCAATCACCCTAAGCACCTGATTTGATGGCGTCCTGGGCTAGCCGGTGAGTATACGGGTTTGAAAAATCCAGCATAACCCCGAATAGTATGCGGGATTATCAAAACAGGCAGGCATCGCGTATCGTATCTGGCAAAGTACCTCTACAATAAACCCAGTCTGCAACAGGCCAGTGGAAAGGAATTTCTGCCCATGAAAACCATACTTGTGGCCATCGAAAATATCGAGGGCACAGGGCTGACATCGCCCGCCATTGAACACACCGTTGAGCTGGCACACAGTTTTTCCAGTAAAGTCTGGCTGGTCCATGTCGTACCACGCCTGGGCACCACGCCATTTACCGTGCCACGTGAGGTGCTGCGCGACGAGGCAGCCGGCGAACTCCATCATGAACATAAAATCATGCAACGGTTGACGGCGGCTCTGAGGAATCGTGGCATCAATGCCACAGCGCTTCTGGTCGAAGGCGTCACTGTAAAGACGATACTCGAGGAAGCTGAGCGGCTGGACGCCGATCTGATCGTAGTGGGTTCCCATAGCCACGGCTTGCTGTACCGTACACTACTGGATGGGACCGGTGAGCGACTGCTGAACAAATCTACACGACCGATATTGTTCATTCCCGAGCCACCAGCCTGAGGAACGGCGCATCCTGCGCCTGTCCCCGCCTGACACAGTGTTCCCCGCCTATCCGTGCAGCTGAATCACTCAGGCTTCCCTGTATCTTTTCGCCTTGACACTCATACACAGTTGTACGGTATCGCTGACCAACGTTGAAAGCGTATCCATACCGAAGTCAGACCGGCTGATGCGGGTAGTCGCCTTGACCAGGATATCTTCAGCTTCACCGATCGATTGATCGCCATCACCGCTCAATTCCACATTGAAAATCACCGGCTTCGTGACACCGTGCAGGGTGAGATTTCCGCGTAATTCCGCCTGGGTCGCGTTTATCCATTTGAAATCGGTGCTGACAAAAAGGATTTCGGGATAATTGGCGACATCAAAGAAGCGTTGGCTTCTGATCAGGTTGCCGATCAGGGAACCCCTGGTATCCAGGCTGTCCGTTTTAATCACGACGACCGTCTGACCGGTCTTGGCGGTTTCGGGAATCAACGCCATACCGCCCTGGAAATCCTTAAAAACACCATTGACGCGCTGAAATTTACTGTCCACACAAAAGCCGACTTGCGAGGTTGAGGCCTGAATGCGATACAGGTAACCCGCCTCAGCGGCCTTGAGCATGGTGGACATCACCGATTCATCGATCCTGCCATCCTGGAACGGGGCACACAGATCTTCTGCATGTGCACTGCCGGGCACCCCGCCAATCAGAATAATTCCCTTTAATAATAAAAGACTAAAAAAATTTTTCGTATTCATGAAACACCTCTACCATGAATATATTAGTGTTTAATAATATACTAACACACATCCTTGTCAAGTGGGGCACAATCGACAAACCGGAGGTAACATACTGGGTCCGTCGCCATCTCTTTGTAATTATTGATTTTTATTGACTTAAACAGCTGACGGGAATGGCACTACTCAAGCACCCGGCTACCCTGCCTCCACTGAGCAGCGTTGAATTCAGTCACGGAATACACGGAGTATTCCGTGGCTATTACAAAGACATCAGCTTAAGTAAGCTCGAGTGAGTACTATCAGGCTGGCAGTGCGAAACTCGCGTGTACCGCTTTATCGCATCGATTACATCGGCCTGACGCAGGGGCGATTCCGCTTTTAGTTGATACAGGTCAGTTCAATCTGGCTTTTAACGCATGATAATCTTTGTGCGAAATGCCATAGTGGCAATACAGCGCAAGCACATCGACACTGAAACCAGGCGGGAATCACCATGAATTCACTATTCAAGAACAATACAGGAAAAATCGACCGTATCATTCGTATTGTCGTCGGGGCAGTCCTGATCGGCAACGTGTTCACCGGTTTACAGACACCTATCGGCTGGCTCGGCGTTATTCTGGTAGTCACCGGTTTATTCGGGGTCTGTCCGTTATATTCGATTCTGGGTATCAATACGAAGAGCCTGGGCGAGAAAGCCGGACTCAAATAGCAGCGGGGAGCCTGTCGGACGAAGGATGAATCCGCTGCGGCGGCGGGAGCGCGGGCGTTCGCCGGGAGCCGGCGTTATTTCGTAGCAACCGACAAGGTCTTTTTCTTTTTCGCCGGTTCATCCTCCACCTGCCAGGTTATGCGGATATTGACACGGTGGCGGCCTTCTTCCTGCGTCGCGGTTAATTTGAAGTTCAGCAATCCCTCCGGTTCCATGGTGATCTCATCCTCGTCGTCACTGAAAATCAGCTTACCCTCTGACAAGCCGGTGCTGATGGACTTGAGAATGCTGCGAATGGTTTTGCAGTCCTGTAAGGATTCATGTCTAAAACTGGTCTTGCCGTGCCTCATTCTGTTTATCCTCAATTATTCTGAAACCAGTGAATCGGGCTGAAAAATCTTGGCATGCGGATAGTCTGTGCTGATGCCCATTAGCCAGCCATCGGGATGCACGACAGTGACCCCGGCCCCATGCCCCTTCAGTCCTTCCCTTTTTCGCGAATTACGATCCATGGTGATATCACATTCAAAATTAATAATGCCTTTTCTCAGGGCGATCCGCTGTCCGTGCAGAAGGTTACGGTGTCCGTGAACAATGGCATGAATACCACTGTCATGGGCAAGCTTCCCTCCCCGTCGTGACAACGACATATCCACTGCACGATATTTGGTGCGCAGCGCATTGGCAATAGAACCATAGTAGAAATCGAAGCTGCTGCCCTGCAGTTGCCGGCGGAACTGCCGGTTCAGGTCCCTCACCCCGACCTCACTGATAAGGTTGGCAACCTGGTCATCGAGACCCGCATGTATGAAAAGAAAGGAACCCCTGCGCAAAGCAATCTGCATCTTCCTGAAGAACCAGGAAAACTCCCCGGTTGACTGCAAAAAAAGCTGCTGCCATTTGAGTGCCGCGGCATACACCATTCTCAAAGTGAGTCCGGCAGCCTCACAGTCTTCCTCAAAGCGCGCTATCTTGACCTCGATTCTGTGCATCTCTCGCTGCACGGCACTACTGGATAATTTCTCCTCCGCCAGCAGCACGAAATCGTTAAACCAGCGTTCTGACGGATACAGGCGTTGCCTGCATTTGCGCTTTCCGGGTATATGGCGTAGCGCCGTCCGCCCCTGCAGGTAGTGTGTCTGAATTTCCTTCAACAAGGGGACCGCCTTTGGGCCCATGCGGATAAAAAAGTGCTCGTTTTCCAGCTTGCGTTTTACGCCCACATTACGCATACCCAGCATGACCCGGACGTCGTGATTGCCCGCCAGGATACGCAGGCGGGCACCGCGTTCAGTCAGACTGCGCAACGCACGCAACAGGCGCAGGCTGCTCGGCCCCTTGTCAAAACAATCGCCGCCGATAATAAAACGTGCCCGCTTTCCGCTCCCGGTGAGCACGAAATCCCGGTCGCCCGGACCGGTCTTCCTGATCCCGCCCGATGCAACCAGCGAGGCAAGCATGGCGTCGGTATCGGCGTGTGGATCAGCAAAGAAATAGATCGGGTGCCTGGGCCATTTCCAGCGATCCCGTTCGAGCATCGCGTTCAATTCAGCGGTTGCCGCAGCATGGCTGGATCTGCGCTTGTGCAGTGATCGGTGTTTGCCATCCAGCCACGGCGCCGTCTGCCTCGGCAGTTTAACCTTTAACCACTCAGCACCCTGGTAGCGGGGCACCGGTTTGTCGCGGCTGCGTCCACTCATATTCTTCGCTAGTCCAGAAACCCGTTGTCTGCCGCACGATTCTTCCACTCGCCGTCCACGTGCCGCCAGCTCCGGTCAGGCAGGTACTCGAGGTAAACAGGCCGCGAATGATACATGCTCAGTTGAGCGATCTGCTGAAACTTGAGTATGCCGAGCTGAAATGCAGCATGTCGAAAAGCCGCACCGTGGCCCACGAACAGTTTGAGGCTGTCCGACGTGATCTCGCCACGCAACTCGTTCATGCGCGACGCCAGGTGTGAGGCGACACGCTCGCCAGCCTCGAGCAGAGACTCGGCGCCCTGCAGCGGCAGCCGATAGTGGCTGTTCGCCTTCCAGTCCATGGGTGGATCGGGATAACGCGGGTCCTGGTGAATAATCTCGGTAATCCGGTCAACGCTGAGGTTAGCCGCGCAGCCAACACTGCGTTCTGCCAGGGCATCAAAACTGTCCACTCTGCTCTCCGGCAGGCCCAGTGTTTGCAACCTGGAACTGATCAGTTGCGCCGTTTGCCACCCCCTGAGCAAACGTGAACTGTCGATCGTGGAAATCAGCGACCAGGCATTTTTCTCTATCATGGCGTAGAGCTCAGCGGCCGCATCATAGGCCTGTGCCCGCCCATTGTCGGTCAGTGCAAACGGCTGATGCGCGCTGGGTGTGTCAGGCAGCTGAGCGTATTCTCCGTGGCGAATCAACGCTGCAAACAATCTTGCCATATCACCACCACAAGCCGTGTTGTCTGCCGACCGCAATCATGACGTTCCGTGCTTTTCAATCGGCACACAGTCTTTCCGCAAGATCGAGCACCATTGGTGCAAGCGCCTTCTGCTTGAGACGCTTCACCGCTTCCGCGGGCGATACCCACTCGCGGCCACGGTGACTTTCCTGCCACGCGTGTTCGGGAACGACGGCGGTAACTTCCATGGCATAAACATCGACGGTGCAGATTGAGCCCCATTTTTCATAGCGGTAGGAACCCAACGCGGGTTCCTTCACCTCTCCCTCGACGCCAGCCTCCTCCCAGGCTTCCTTGGCAGCGGAATCCTGCCCACTGAGCCCTGGATCCTTGATGCCCTTGGGAACAACGAAATGTTTTTTCTGGCTTGACAGGATAACCAGAATTTCCGGATTGCCGTCCCGCATACGGTAAGGAATGACCGACGACTGCGTATAGTAATAGGCGGGCCGGTCGCGCAGCACCGTGCCGGAGTGATCGGGGAAAGGGAACTTTTTCGGTAACTGATCTGGCCGCATCAGCGCTATCAGGCTGGCACAGCCCTTCTGCAGGCCCACCCAGTGTTCCGGCATGATAAGCCTGGCGATGGCAGCCGTGGGCAGCAGTTTATCCTTGAGTGCGACCGGCAGATCCCCCTCTGCCAGGTAGCGCAGCAAGTCTTCCAGACCCGGATTGTGTCCTACCAGCATGACGCGTCTGCTGGAATCACGACACTCACCCAGCACCTCCAGCAAGGCGTTCAGATCGGCTTTGTATACCCGTCTATCCCTGTCTATCTTCCCTGTGTACAGACCCATTGCTTTACAGGCCTTTTCGGCACTCACCCGGGCTCGCTCGGCAGGCGAACTGATCACCTGATCAGGCACCAGACCCTGCTGTGCCAGCCACACACCGGCGCGTTGGGCATCGCGCTTGCCCCCGTCTTTCAGGGGACGGTGGTAATTATCGCTTCGCACCTTCCGATCGGATTTGCCATGGCGAAAAATAAGCAGTTCACGCGTCATAAGTCTCTTTTAAACCTGTCTGTTGCTGCGAGTGGCTGACTATCATCCGTGTAGATTATCCGCGCGGGGTGTCCGCATTTTTCCGAACGAACGGGGAAACCCCTTACCCCTCCGGCTGCACGCTAAAGCGGGTTACAGCCCAATTCACTGAGAAACATCCCGGCAAGGGCATCAAAATCCGCCCGCCCGTGTGCCTCGTATATCCGCACCCCGTTCAGGGTATCCAGATAGACCTGCTCGTCGAAGGGGGTATCATCCTGAAAAAACGAACCGTCGGCATACTGATAGAACGGGCCGGGCGATTTCATAATGGCAGCCAACAGATCGCGCCGGCTGGCCAGGTCCACCGCTGTAAGCTGCAAGGCTGCATCGGTATCACGCTGCCAGTTGAGAATCAGGAAAGCCGATAGTGGCGCCTCCTGGACGATCCGGCCGGCACCGTAGACTGCTTCCACATCGACATCGTACTTGTCCTCCAGGTCCCAGAGTTCCTGTGGCGGCAAGGCCAGCAGTGACGCGCGCCGTTGCGGCTCGATCAAATTTTGCAGGCTCGGGTTGTGCACAATCGTTCCAGGGTTGATGCGTGGCAGTTTGGGAATACCCACCGCACGGGTCTCGCCGGCGCGTTTCTTTATGAACAGACGGTCGTTGGTGATGTAGGACACGCTTTCATGATCCATCAGGTTGAGCATCAGCGTTGACTTGCCACCACCGGAATGGCCTGCAATGGCAAAACCGCGCCCCTGGCACACCAGTGCGGCAGCATGACAGATCAGCCAGGAACGCTGCTGCAGCCAGTTCATGTACTGGGCGTTGATAAAATTTATCACCTGGTTGTCGTATTCGATACAGGGACCGGCGGCAATTCGGTGCCGGTCGCTCTGCAGAAACAGCATGCCGGTGCGGACCTTGCGTACCAGCCTGCCTTCGGGGATATCCAGATAGGCATCCTTGCGCCCGGTTTTACCCGGCTCACGTTTCCAGTCTATGAAATCCGCATCGACATCGACGACATCGCGTTCCACGGCAATGACATCGATGTCCGGCGACTGCGCCGTTGAAACAACGTGCGAAAAATACCGCCGCAAAACGCCAAGCAACTGCGTCGAGTTGGAACGCAGCCGCAGCTTGCAGTCACCGATGCCGAGATACAGTGCATCATCACACAACCGCGCATCGTCATGCAGAAGGCGGGCAACAGCGTCCGGATCAGTTTCCATGTCTCCTCCAAATCAGGTCGGGTTCAGGCCGCAAGTTCTGCCAGTACATAGTCCACATACAGCCGGGCGGCGTTGATACCGACACCTTCCAGGGCACCACGAAAGCCGCCAAACGCAGACACCTCGAAAACAATGGGGCCTTCGCTCGTTTCAGCGACATCGACAGTGGTGAAGTCCATCTGAAACAGGGATTGTGCCCGGGTTGCCAGTTCAATCACCGACTCCGCCGGTTGACAGGCTGCATAGCGTCCGCCACTGTTGATAGTGGTATTCCAGGCATCACCGGCGGACACCCTGGCATAGCTGCCCAGGTAACGCCCACCCAGAAACACCATACCCATATCCTGACCAGGCAGATCGATTTTCTTCTGGATATACATCACCGGATTATCCGCCTGGAAGGCACGGATGGCCTGCTCCGCCCGCTCGGGGTCCTGTTCCGCCTCGATAACACACATGCCGCGCGCTTTGGTGGAATACAGGGGTTTGAACACAGCGCTGCCGAAAACCTGCAGTGCTGACATGGCGGCATCGATGTCCGCAGTCACACGTGTTTCCGGCATGGGAATACCGGCATTGCTCAAGGTCACGGTGCAGCTCAGGCGGTCTACCAGACGCAACATGCTCTGCGCAGGACTGAACACCCTGACACCGGCCTGCTCGGCCACCCGCAGCAACTCGAGACAATCGAGTGTACTTGGACTGTAAGTGGCGCTGATCTTCTTGACGATCAGTGCATCCAGCTGACACAGATCCTGGTCACCGAACATCAGACGTCCCCCTGCGAGATCGGCGCTCACCTTGTTCATCTCGATAATCAGGCGCCGACCGGTACTGGCGGCAACAGCATCCGCCAGTGCTTCCGTGGACCACTTGCCGGGCAAACCCACAACGCCTATGTTCAGATCAGCCAATGAAAATCTCCTTGATGGGGACGCGAAATGCCTCTGCCTTTTTCAGGTCGGTGGCCAGCACCTGTTCGATCAGATAACGGGCGCGCAGGAACATGGCCCGCGCCAGCGATTTGTCCAGAATAAAACGAGTGGAAGTAACAAAGGAGCGTGCCAGCCCCAGCGCCAGACGCAGCTCAAACGTGCCATCCCCCGCCTTGCGTGCAAAAATCCTGGCTATGCGGTAAAAATCCCGGATGAGCCCGAGGATCCGTTTACGCAACTGTTTGTCGAGAACCTGCAGCCGGTAATTGGAAACCATAAACACAGACACATCCTGAACATAGTCCATGTATCGTGAGCGGTGCAGATCGATGTAGTTGATTTTCTTCTCCAATGGATCGTAAATAATGTTGTCGACATTGAAATCACCATGGATATAAACCGAAAATGGCGCCTTCACCCTGGTTTCATAGTCGGTAGCCCGCTTTAAAAGTTCGTCGAAAGAAGGGACCGCATAGCCGCAGATGGTACTGTTTCCCTGCCTGAATTCCGGATGTATGGCATAGACCTCATCCAGCCGCCTGGAAAGCTGGCGCATGAAATCAGCGGATACCGGTGTATCACTGCGCGTCGCCTTCCAGATGGAGCCGAGCGTCTTGCCAAGCTGGTTGAGGGTCTGTTTCACCAACGCCTGAGGTTCATGCAACAGTATCTGTTCGAAAGTCAGCCCCGCCAGATGTTCGATAAGAAGCGAGGCGGACTGCCCGCGTTTCTTGTAGGACAGTATCCTCGGTGCCAGCCCCGGAAAAATCTCGTGCCAGCTTTCCACGCCGGCCCGTTCTTCTTTCAGTTTACGCTTCTCCCCGTCCTTGAAGATCGCCACGTAACCCTCTTCGTCACCATCCGGCACACTGATAGCGGAAATGCCGCTGCCGGAACGCGTTTCCGCTATGCGCTTCACCTCGATTTCGGAAAAGACATCATCATCTGCCAGCTGTTCGACCGAGGCACGCAGAGAATGATAACGATCGATATCTATCGGTTGGCCGAGATTGCAGGATATCAATGCTTCGCTGATACTCAGCAAGGCATCGCCCATCTGCTCGACGTAGTGTGCGACAAACAACGCCGATACCAGGTCCTCGGTGTTCTTTCGGCGTTTAAGTTCGGCGGTATATTTCTTCAACAGTTTTCTATAAGCCTGGTCGAGCTTCTGTTCGACTCTGCCGATCTTGAGGGCCAGGCCGGTATCGTTATCCCGGGTCGCATCTTCAATCAGTGCAATCGCCTTGGCCACCTGCTCGAGCAGTGGCGTATAGGTGGTACAGTCCATGACCTGCCGGTCGCGCAGATAACCTAGCTGCTGTATACAGTTCCTGCACAATTCCGTGATACGTTCCAGATCGGTGGCGATAAGCTCGGCGGCCCGCAGTGAGAGCGTATCGGCAGCATCGGAGCGCGCCATGTGACTGACGCAGCTGTTATGAATTCTCATCTTCAGATTATTGGCGTAGCCACTGCGATCGAGGATACGCCGTGCCACCGTTACCGAGAAATTATCCAGGAATGTCTGCAGATGAGACACCTGTGAACCGACTTCCGCAATGAGAAAACGGAGATTATCCCGGACACCCTTGGGGATACGCATGACTACTCCAGTTCCCCCAGATAAACGGCAGCAGCGCCACTGTTACCACCAAGATACGCGCTCAGCGAATGCGGCAACAGGTTGATCGCCGGCAGCTCGTCGACCGCCATCCAGACCACCTCAACCTGGTGTTTGTCTGGCCGATAGCCGCTTCTGGCCGTATAGTCCGCAGGCACGGTGCACTGAAACAGGATTTCCAGCAGATGCCTTCTGCTGGGAGGATCGGTGTCACGATGCTTGAAATAATCGGCAACATGCAACAGACGAACAATGTCAACAGCGGTACCTATTTCCTCCTGACATTCCCGGTTGAGAGCCTGGGCGAGCGTCTCTCCCAGATTCTGGGCGCCGCCGGGGAGGGCAAACCGCTCACCCAGCCCACCCCCCTGCTTTCTCAGAAGCAGTATCCGGTCATCGCGTACGATGACTGCTCTCGCCGCATTACGTATTCCAGGAATCAGATTGTTCATACCCAAATATGCTAAGGTGGCAATGAGACGTTAGTTCGGAATACCTGGCTGTCATCAATATGAACTCGATACGCATTAGCCGAACCGCCCGGCTGCCGGACCCGCTCCGCATCAGCCGTTATTTCAAAGCGCCTGAACTCGGCCCCGATATCCTGTTCTTCAGCGGTGGCTCGGCGCTAAACGGTGTAAGCCGTGTGCTCAAAAAACATACCTACAACTCGACGCATTTAATCACTCCATTCGATTCAGGCGGGAGTTCGGCAAAGCTGCGCCAGGCATTCGATATGCCCGCCATCGGCGATCTGCGCAGCCGCCTGATCGCTCTGGCGGACGAATCAGTAACCGGTCACCCTGAAGTCTACCAGTTATTTACCTATCGTCTAGGGAATGCTGAGCGCAACAGCGTCCTGTCGAAACAACTCGACCTGATGATACAGGGAAAAGACCCGATGATCGCCGCGATTTCCAACCCCATGCGACGGCTGATACGCAATCAGCTCGGCTATTTCCGCGATTTCATGCCCGACAACTTCGATCTCAGGGGAGCCAGTATCGGTAATTTGATACTCACCGGTGGCTATCTCAATAACCACCGGCATCTGGACCCGATTGTCTTCCTGTTTTCAAAACTGGTGGCGGTACGCGGCACGGTACGACCAATTGTCAATGATAACCTTCATCTGGCTGCCGATCTGGAAGACGGCAGCCGGATTATCGGGCAGCACCGCATCACTGGCAAAGAGACCGCCCCACTGCAGTCAGCTATCAAACGGCTACACCTTTCAAAACACCCTGACAGGTTTGTTCCGGCACAATCGGAGCTGCGTAAAAAAACCCGCAAGCTGATCGACAAGGCGGAGCTTATCTGTTATCCGCCCGGCAGTTACTACTCCAGTTTGATCGCTAACCTTCTCCCTGACGGCGTGTCTGCCGCCATCGCCGGCAATGATTGCCCGAAAATTTACGTACCGAACCTGGGACGTGACCCGGAGCAAATTGGCATGTCGCTGGAACAATGTGTCATCACACTGCTGGAGTACCTGCGCCGCGGTGCGGGCGAAGGCTGTGGTAACGAAAACCTGCTGAATTTCATTCTCCTCGACAGCAACAACGGGGATTATCGGTCAGCCTTTCCGCTCAATAACATTCGGCAGCTCGGAGTAACGGTAATCGACACCAGACTCGTCACGAAACGCAGTGCACCGCATTATGACCCGGAAAGACTGGCGCACGCACTACTGTCCCTGACCTGATAGCTGTGCCACCGGTGGGCAGTGCCATTTGAAGATACCGGCATGCGAGAATACGCGGATCAGGCAGGACAACGGTTACATCCGGGATCAGTATGCCAACCGGAACCGAATTTAAAACTTGCCATCGAGGGCGTACACCAGCTGCGGGTCGCCACCCGCCGCATGCGATCCTGCCTGCAGCTGTACCGGCCACTGATCCCGAAGACGGTCAGTTCGGCTATCAACAACGGCATTCGGCGCGCGGCCGACGCGCTCGGGCAGGCGTTCTGACACCCCCATGTCAGCCTATTACGACACCCTGGAAGTGGCCGCATGGAGGGACATTGAGCCGGGAAAGGAAATCACCCCTAAGCACAGGGGCGAAAGGCGCTGAACGGTCAGGAACAGCTGAAATGGACTAGGTCCGGGTTCCGACTGGAAACGGGTTTCCCCAGACTGAGAACCCCACTGCAGTTTGTCGACCACTCATCATGGTGAAAAAACAGCTCCAGGTTATCCGAGGACCGATTCCCGGTCAGGGTTTTTACAAAAGTTCCATTGGTGCTTCTGTCGCTGAGAATCAACCTGCCGCCATGGCATTTTAATATGGCATGAATCCTCGAGGCCGTTTCCGAGTTGATTCTGAGACCGCATTGTTCTGCACGCCCAAGCAATAACTCTGATCCCTCCTCAAGCAGCGTCTCTGCCTCTCTGTAGCGCAATGACAAACGGTAAACCGGTCGGCGACGTTCCACAGGCTTGGCAACGCTGCAGTCGACTGTCAGCGTATGATCATCCAGATCCCAAAGAGCCTGATGGATGGTGTAAGGCGTGCGTTTGCCCTTGATATAGACGTCCCTGAAAAAACGCGTGAGCGATTTCCCGGCCTGCGACAAGCTACGGTAAACCTGATCCGTCAACATTATCTGGCCTGCCTTGGCCAGCGCAACCACGCGGGCGGCAACATTCACCGTGTCCCCGAAGGGATGACCATTGACCAAACTGGTGACGCCGCAGTGTAGCCCGACTCGCACATCCAGACCCCATTTGCGGTCCCGGTGCAGGCTTTCCTGAATTTCACAGGCTGCACCCAGGGCGTGCTCCGGATCGGTAAATGCACACATGATTTCGTCGCCGATCGTTTCAACAACGCGGCCCTGGTGGCGCTCAATAGCAGCCGACATGGATTCAAGGTAATGCACAATTCGCTGATGCGCCTGAACGTCTCCCAGGGCCGTGTACAACTCCACACTACCCGCGACATCGGCGAACAGGACCGTCATTTCCCTGGAAGTATTTTCACCCATTGGCATTTCACTATGTTCTGAATGCGGCAGTCCCCCTGCCCGCGTTTACAGATTCTTCATTTCAGCAGCCCGGTTGCTTCAGTGCATCCCGCATAAAACCCCAGCCGGTTCAATTACCCATTAATTTTATATAGGTATTTTCATGCTGCCGCAACCATGAAAAAAAAAGCCCCAAAGCCCCATCAACCAGGCTGTCCTCTTCCTATGGACACAGCCATAATATAGCCTATTCTCCCGCCCATAAGACCGAAAATCGATTCCGGCACAATGAAACAACAACAGGCAGATGCGAAAAGCAGGTACCGCAATCCGGTAACGTTGCAATTCAAGCTACAAGGACAGGATCAGGAGTCAAACAGGTGCGAACAGGAAAACAGCACTGGCGAAAAATCGTTGGCCTGGTAAAAAAATTCACCGCATCACGGTCCAAAGAGCTGGAGCGGGAGCTTTCTTCAGTACGCAGCGACTACCGGCAACTGGGCCAGCGGGCCAGCACGCTGGCCAGCGAGGGTGAAAGTGCGCGCGAAACCCTGGCGCTGGCGAAACAGCAGATCGAGCGCGCCCATGGTGAACTGGAAGCCACATACAAGGCGCGAGAGCAACTGGCTGCCGCCCTCCAGGAGCAGCTGGAATCATTGAAAATCGGCATAAATGAGCTGCAGGCGGGACACCATGAACTGGCGCAAGGTTTCGCCGAGCGTGGCCGGCAGTTCGAGATACTGGCGGCAGATGTCGAGGCGTATCAGTCCGCTAAAGAAGACCTGCAGCATGTCATCCATGGTCTGGAACAGCGGTTAAACGCTGCTGCGCTGGATTACAGCGCCGTCACAGAGCAATCTCACACTATGGCGACCGACCTGGGTGAGATTCGCAACGAGCTCGATAGAACCAGGAACAGTCAGGCAGACCTGCTGACGGAGATCAGGGGTATCGAGCGGCGAACGAGTGAGACAGAAAAAAATGAGCTCGCCGCCAGAACCCGAAACCAGGCGCTGATCGCTGAGTTGGCGGGTGTTCAGCGTGAAATCGAGACTGACAAAAACAGCAACAGCAAACAACTGGCTGACCTGGAACTTCAGCTTTGTGATATCGAAGCCGAACGGGGTAACACGCGCGACCGGCTCCGCTCACTCGAACACTCAGTGATAGAAGCGGCATCCAGGCACGGCGACACACAACAACGAGCCAGGATGCTGGAAGGAATGCTGAAAAATGAACGCGATCGAAACCAGAACAATCTGAACACAATCGAGGAGAAACTGGCGCGGGTACAGATCGAACAGGAGAGTCTGATCAATATTCAGTCGGGGCTGAATGACGCTTTGAGGAAGAACCGGCGCTGGGCAACGGCAGCTGTCGGCGTTGCTTTCCTGGTGGGCGTACTGGCGGCTGTTACGAGGATCGGCGATGTACAGGAAGATGTGCCCGAACAGGCAGCGGTGACAGAGGATTCCAGCCAAGCGCCGGAGCTTCAAGCCAGTCAGCAGAATGCCCCGCTGGCGCAGGAACCGCTGTCACCGATCGGTGAAACCACGGAAAGCGCTGCGTTCGAAACTGAAACAGCCCCCGTTGACAACAATACTGAAGCGGCCGTCGCTGATGCACCAACCAGAAAACCTGTGCCAACTGCCAGTGAAACGCCAGGTCTTGAACAAGCCGGGAAAATCGACCCGCCCGATCTGCCACCTGAAAGTGACGCCAGTGGGCCAGCAAAGCGCCCGCTGACAGCGGGCCAGGCCATGGAATCGGCGCAGACTTTTAAGGCAAAAGCGTTTTTCAAGGAAAACGCCAAGCAGGAGGGCGTCATCAGCCTGCCGAGCGGCTTGCAATACAAGGTCCTCAGAAAAGGACGCGGCCGGACACCCGGGCTGGAGGATCTGGTCATACTGCACTACCGCGGCAGTTTGCCCGATGGCCGGGAATTCGATAGCTCTTATGCGGAGAAGGCACCGGCCGCGTACCGCGTCGACCAGGTGATCGCCGGCTGGCGTGAGGCCTTACAACACATGCAGGAAGGTTCCCAATGGGAACTGTACATTCCGCCGGAGCTTGCACACCGCACAGAAACACGGGATACGCCCGGTTTTCTCCCCCTAATCTACCAGATCGAACTGTTATCGGTCAGTCAGGCAGACGCAGCCCTCCCCTAGCGTAGGGTCGAATTCATTCGACCGGTCGGGATTGGCCGAATGAATTCGGCCCTACACGCGTAATCGGCAGGCCGCGGTGCCTCCAGGAATCAATGTATCAGGGTTAAGTTCTTCAAGAGATGCATGCGCCGTAATCCACCGGGCGCCTATTGGTAGATTACGCTGCACTTATCCACCCTTCTACGTTTCTACTTAAGCAAGTGCCATTCCCCCTAGCCTGACTTCATCGCATGACTGGGAAATGCGGTCATTCCATGATTCCGCGGATAATCCCACTCTCCGATTAGCTCAGCCTCCAACCCGGCGGGACCCGCCATCCACGTCAATTCCTCAAACGAATAGTGACAGGGATCAGAATCATAGTTCGTCGTGACCCCACCTGTATACCGACATAAACCCAGGTGCCGCCAGGAATCATGCAGACGAGGGGGCCAGCCGGCCCGAAACCTCATTCAGCCTCCTGACTACCGAAACCACTGCACCCGTCAGTATACGCAGATCCTCATCTTTGATAACAAAGGGCGGCATCAGGTATACAAGTCGTCCAAAGGGCCTGACCCAGACACCCTGCTCGACAAACGCCGGCTGCACGGTTTTCATGTCCAGCGCCAACGTCAACTCGACCACACCGATAGCACCCAGCACCCTTACATCACTGACGTGATCCAGTTCCCGGCAGGGCTCCAGACCGTCACGCAAGCCCTTTTCAATACGCAGCACCCGCGCCTGCCAGGGAGATTCCAGCAGCAGTTCAATGCTGGCCAGCGCTGTTGCGCAGGCCAGCGGATTGGCCATGAAGGTCGGCCCGTGCATGAAAAGCCCGGGCGCCGCGCCAGCGATGGTATGGCTGACATCATACGTGGTAAGGGTCGCAGCCAGGGTCAGATAGCCCCCGGTAAGCGCCTTACCGAGACACAGGATGTCAGGGGTGATGCCGGCATGTTCGCAGGCAAACAGCTTTCCGGTGCGTCCGAAACCGGTCGCGATTTCGTCAGCGATCAGTAAAACGTCGTGCTGATTGCATAAGCCGCGAACACGGCGCAGATAATCGGCGGAGTAAAAACGCATACCACCGGCACCCTGCACAATGGGCTCCAGAATCACCGCTGCGATTTCCCCGGCCTGTTCCTGCAGCGCTGCCGCCATCGCCTGGCAGTCAGCTTCACAGCTCGGTGCAGCAAAGGGGCATTCAGGGGCAGCGACAAAAATCTGTTGAGGAAGGCTGGCGGAGAACAGGCTGTGCATGCCGGTCTCCGGGTCGCACACCGACATGGCCCCCAGGGTATCGCCATGGTAACCGTGACGAATTGTCAGAAAGCGCTGTTTGGCCCCTTCACCTTTCGCCGCCCAATACTGGATGGCCATCTTCATGGCCACTTCAACCGCAACGGAACCCGAGTCAGAAAAAAATACCGTCTGTAGCAGATCGGGGGTCAGCGCGACCAGTCGTTGCGCCAGTTCCACAGCCGGGCGGTGCGTCAGACCACCGAACATGATATGTGCCATATCAGCGAGCTGTTTTTCCAGCGCAGTGTTCAGTTGCGGATGGTTGTAACCGTGGATAGCGGACCACCAGGACGACATGCCATCGATCAGCTCGCGCCCGTCAGCCAGGCGCAGACGCACACCGTGGGCGGACTGAACCGGAAACACCGCAAGGTCCGCGCCGATGGCGCTGTAAGGATGCCAGACATGGTCACGGTCCACCGCGAACCAGTCCTTGTGCGTACTGAACCCCATGATCAAACCACCATCATCAAGCAGAACCCGGTCCCGCGCCGCCAACTGATATGGCGTGTTTTTTTCATCGGCATAAGCTCCACAAAGCGGACATCAGCCCGCCCTGCTGGCCGCCCCGCCACTCTATCCCGGTGAGACAGCATGCGACAGAATTTGATCTGAATCAATTAAAGGCGCGATCAGCTTGCAGGCCGGCAAACAGCTACTATAGTTAAGTTGCAACGAGGGTGATAAAGATCAGGTGACACTCGGCAGAGCCTTGTCACAGCCAAACGGGCAACCGTCAAATCACCCTGGAACGCCTCGGCAAGCATTGACACAGACGAAAGGTGCCGGCATACGCCGAAAAGCCTCCGCAACAAATGGGGCTGAGCCAACGGGTCTGGGCATGCGATACCGGGGCGTTTCCATATTCATTTGTGGTCGCGATCTTCAATGCTTGTTGAGTTCGTTTGTTCGGGCTACAGCAGGATAATGAAGCCGAATCGCCCATGGCAGTCATCGATAACCACGTCCAGCGCAGCAGTCGCTAGTGTACCCGGCCACTGACAAGACCGCATAAGTTACGGTTTTCCTGCAGTAAATCATCGTTCGCCGAGTTCAAGCCTTAGAGATGTCGGAACTGCGCCGGTACAGCCAAAAAGTCCTTGGCAACGCCGCTTTAAAGTTTTCCACTGCGCTTACCGAAGAACAGATTGATGAATCTCATATAAGTCGGGACGCACGCTATGGAAATGCCAAACGTTTTTGGTTCGATCCACACAACACCTGAGGAACTGATCAGTCAGACCACCGAACTGGTTTCCCTGCCTGATATCTACGTTCGTATCAAGGCGGTGATATATGACCCGAACTCTACCATGACAGACGTTGCCAACGTCCTGTCTCACGATCCGGCAATCTGTGCAAGGATGCTGAAAGTCGCAAACAGTGCATTCTTCAGCGTTCCCTCTAAAGTGGAAACAGTCAAGGCAGCCATCCGTCTGCTCGGCACACAACAGGTCCATGACCTGGTGCTGGCTGCAACCATAACCCGGACTTTCCCCGATATTCCCGACAACCTGATCAGCATGGAGGATTACTGGGTTAACAGCCTCCGCTGCGGCCTGCTGGCAAGGTTGCTGGCAGAGAGGTGCAAATCAACGCATGGTGAGCGGTTTTTCCTGGGAAGCCTGTTACATGACACGGGACACTTGATCATGTATCAAACCGTGCCGGAGGAAAGCCGGGAAGCACTCATCAGTGCCCGCCAGGAAAACAGACCGCTGTATCTGGTAGAACGCGATATTATAGGTTGTGACTATGGACAGGTAGGCTCAGAACTCATGCAAAGCTGGAATTTTCCTGACAATTGGATTCAGGCCGTGCGTTACCAGAATGAACCCGCAGAGGCGCAGGACTTTTCCTTTGAGGCCTCGATTATGCATCTCTCGGTGCGAATGAAGGACATGGATAGCAACGCCGATGCCGCGCCCAGGGAACTGAGTACAATCGACCCGATCGCCTGGGAGATTACCGGCTTGTCTGAGGACATCATCGAACCGCTTCTGAGCGAAGCCGACGAGCAACTCGGTTCAGCAGTCGAAACCTTCTTCCCTGAATACCGTCAGTATCCCTAGCCGGCGTTGCCCGGTCAGTCGGCGCGGATTCTGCGCCTGATGAGCGACACCCAGCAGCCGCTGGCACACTTTACGCACCGGCGGCTTCCCATGAATGTGAAATTACTCTAGAATGCTTAGGCAACAGCATGAGTCAAAAGCCATTTCGTTGGGATGCACCCCATGTGTCGAGCGATCATCAAACCAGTGTTTTATTGGCTCGTCGCCCTGTTGGGTCTAGCTGCCACACCGGTAGCAACGCCTGCCGCGGATCATTACGACATTTCCTATCTCTGGCATCGGGACATTTCCAGCGTACGGGATTACCGTGAGCGGGTTGCGAAAGTTCTGGGGCCGCGGGTAGCGAAAAATCTCAAGTTGGTTGGCAAAGGCAAGCTCTTCGGCCTTGTCTACACGCGCCGAGGTGACAACGCAGGGGCAGCCAGGGTTGCGCGAAAACACACCCAACTGTTGAAGGCGCAGGGCCTCGAGGCGGCGGCACCGGTCCGCTCACGGAACTGGACGCTGCCGGGCGGACAGAGCCTGTCATCTGCGTCGATCGCCAGGCCGGGCGGTGCGCGCAGCAAGATGACAACAAGCGAACGCGACCGTGAAATCAGGAACATAGGAGCGGCCGTCGAAGAGTACATCAAGCAGCTGCGCAGGGAAGGCAAGCTCGATTCCGACGAGCGGACCGGCTGGTCGGTCTACGATTTCACCACCGGCGAAAAACTTGTCACCATTAACGAGGACGTGCAATTTCAGGCAGCCAGCCTGGTAAAACCCTTTATCGCAGCGGCCTTTTTTCACCAGGTCGAGCTGGGTGAACTCATTTACGGAAACAAGAGCCGCCGGCATATGGAGCGCATGATCCAGCGCTCTGATAATCATTCAACAAATTGGGTTACCCGGCAGGTGGGTGGACCCCAGGCAGTGGAACGGATACTGAAGCGGCAATACCCCGGAATCTTCCAGGAGACCCACCTCGTTGAATACATACCGGCCGACGGTCGGACTTACCGTAACAAGGCATCCATACACGATTACAGCCGCTTCCTGTATGCCGTATGGACAGAGGACATCGCCGGAGCCGGTGAGATAAAACGCCTGATGTCACTGCCCGGATCCGACCGTATCTATACTGGTGCGAGGGAAATCCCGAAAGGCACTGAGGTCTACAACAAAACTGGCAGCACCGCGCGTGTGTGTGGTGACATGGGCATCCTGAACGTCCGCGGCCGGGACGGAAAGCGTTATCCCTACACGCTGATCGGCATCATAGAGAAACAACAACGGGCACGTAATTACACGACCTGGATACGCTCACGCAGCGATGTTATCCGTAATGTGTCCAGCATTGTCTATCAGGGCATTGCGCAGCACCATGATCTGGACGGCGTGCTCTAAGCCCGCATCCACTTCCTTCCCTCCGCTACTGAGCAACGCGGCCTTTCAGGGGGCATTGCTTTGCGACATATACACCAGCCAGATAACCCAATGTCCCTGCGTGACGGTTATGCACGGCGTCTCATCGGCACCGGCAACGCTGGGCTGCACCGCAGCAGACATGCCCCCCGACGCCTGCTATCTCTTCAAGCTGCGTACCCGGCATCTGAGTCGACGGCGGACCTACGCTAACCCGCGCGTTCCCGCTTACATGGTACACAGCACCTGGATTGACAGGCGGCGGCCGGGGCCGGGGGGTCGGATCGACTGATCAGGTCATTATCAGGCTGCCGTCCCGCTGACAATATGGATATCGCGTTGCGGGAAGGGAATGCCGATACCTTCTTCATCAAAGCGATTCTTGATGGTTTCGGTGATATCGAACTTTACACCCCAGTAGTCTGCCGTGTTTGTCCATACACGCACGACAAAATTAACGCTACTGTCTGCCAATTCCGCCACCGCTACCTGCGGCGCCGGATCGGCATGTATACGCGACTCTTTAGCGATAATGTCGTTCAACACATGCTTGACCTTTGACAGGTCCGCGTCATAGGCAACTCCGACTGTCATGTCCACGCGCCGCGTTTCCTTAGCGGAGTAATTGATGATGTTATCCCCCGACAGCTTGGCATTGGGTATGATAATCGTCTTGTTGTCGCCAGTCCTGAGCGTGGTGGTGAAAATCTGGATAGATTCCACCACACCGGCCACACCTGCACCTTCGATGAAGTCACCGACCCTGAAAGGGCGAAAAATAATCATCAGGAAACCGGCCGCGAAATTCGCCAGCGAACCCTGCAATGCCAAACCAACCGCCAGACCGGCAGCACCCAGAATGGCAATAAAGGAGGTAGTCTGTATACCCAGTTGGCCGAGCGCCGCGATGACAACGAAGGCCAGCAGGGCAATGTAGGCGATGCTGGTCACAAAGCCGATAATGATGGGATCTGCACCGGACTTTTCCATCATGCGCCGCACGCCCCTGCGCACCATCATCGCAATCCAGCGACCAATAATTAAAATCGCCAGCGCGGCAATGACTTTCAACCCCCAGGCTGCAACCACATCCTGGACTTGAGTCCACAGCTGACTGACCTCTTCTACGCTGGTGGGTATAACTTCCGCAACGTCTACAACCTCATTTTCTTCCATTGTGTCATTTACCTCCGATCAAATAATCGCCAAGTTTAAGTGATCCCGACTCTAAATCAACAGACCAGGGGTGTTTTCCGCTGCGCGCAACAATCTGCGCTAAAACCCTTGCAATCTCACGGGATGTTGCCAATCATTCACTCTATAAAATGATTACTGCCAAAGCGTTGGCAGGTCTGCGTACGTCACAGCAGATCAATAATCTACCGGGAGAAGAACGATGAAGCTGGAATACGATGTAATCGAGGACGCGTTTGACGACACCACCCACATCAGGACCATGACAGAACAGGCTCCGGTTCAGGGTGTCGGGTGGATGATTCGAACCACACTCTACACACCTCATCATATATCGGTGGATGTCACTTTCATCCCCACGACGAAAAAGAAGAAGAAACCGCTTTTCGATGCCATAGCCTGACAGGCGTTCGCCCACCGGCCGGGGTAAACGCAGCTCTGCCGCAAGCGCTGGCAACGCCGATGCAGCGTCCGAAAAGTAAAGACTTCAAAAACCTGTCAGACCGGCTTGGTGAGAAGCCCAGCGACCTGAGGAGTGTATTCAAACGCCTGCATCAGTGAATGACGTTCGCGCGCTGAAATCGGTTTATGCCGCGTGGTCCACTGGCCGTGTTCCCCTGCCCCCTGAGGTGATACTGATATCATGGACGCGCTGAACCACGTATTTGACGGTACCCGGCAAAATTTCGGGCAGCTGGTGCTGGAGAACTCACAAAAAGGTGCTGTACTCGTTAACTACTGGGCGCCCAATGCAGGGCCCTGTTTCAGGTTATGGCAGGTACTCGAGAGACTGAGCCGGGAGTACCGGGGGCGTTTTCTGCTGGTGAATGTCAATACCGAGACACAAACCCCACTGGTGCGTGAAAACGGTATTACCAGCGTCCCCACGCTGAAACTCTATCATCAGGGCAGAATCGTCGAATCGATCTATGGTGCCCAGTCGGAAAGCGCGTTACGTGACATCATCAATAAGTATGTCCCGCCGGCACAGGACACGGTGGTGGCTCATGCGATCAAGCGCTATCAGTCCGGGCGGGCTGATGATGCCCTGCAATTGCTGGTGCAGGCAGGCAGCCGTGAACCGGACAATGCACAACTACATGCCACGGCACTTAAACTGTTACTGCGCGAAAAACGCTACGCAGACGTCGAGTCTTATGTTGGCGTATTGCCGGACAAGGTAAAGGCACAAGCGGATATCGGCACCTTGCAGGTTCATGCAAAACTGCTCCATCTGGCGCAACAGGCGCCAGCCGCTGCCCAACTGGATATCCGGCTCGAAACAACACCGGACGACCTGGACGTCGTATTGAACCGGGCAGCGGTGGCGATGGTGCAGGATGACTATGAAACGGCGCTAAATCACCTGCTACATATACTTCGACAGGACCGGTACTGCTATGATGAACTGCCGCGCAAAGCCATGCTGGTCATCTTTAGTCTCCTGGGTGAGCGCCATGTATTGACCAAAACCTTCCACACAGCCATGCGCGAAGCACTGCATTGAAAGCTGCAGGCATTGACTCCAACCTTTTGACTTTAATATACTTTTACCAGACACCAGGATTTCACCCCGGTCGCTTGGAATTTTAACCGTTCTGCCCTTTACAGGATATGCGATGGTTTCACAGATAAACGCCCGGCCTCACTTCAGCGACAAACATCAATTCCTGCCAGTTCATAAATTCATTGTATTTTCGCTATTGGTCACCTCGCTTTTCTCTGCATTAACTGCCCTGGCATCCATACCCGAAACAGAACCCGCTGCATCACTGGAGTTAAACGACAGCGAACGCCTGTGGCTGACCACCCACCCGACGGTAAGCTTTACCGGTGATCCAAACTGGCTGCCCTATGAAGCTTTTGACAGCAACGGAAAATATATAGGTATAGTCTCGGGGCACCTTGACCTGATTGCAGCTTTAACCGGGGCTCCGGTTCAGGATAAGCCCGAGTAAGAACTGGACTGAATCGACTGAAAAGGCAAAATCGGGGATGGTTGATATCCTGTCTGAAACTGATGATTCAGATCTCAAATCCCATCTCTTATTTACCGATGCGTACCTGTCCAACCCCATCATTATTGCCATGCATAGCAGGGAACATTATGTCGAAGGCATAAGCCATATCAGGGATCGCAAGATCGCAGTCATAAAAGATTATGGTTATGTCTCAAAAATACCAAGGAAGTACACTGGCAAAACAGACCATGCGCACATAGAGTTCGGTGTGACGAATAAGAACGGCAAAAAGATCTATCATGTGCGCGACAACGGCGTCGGTTTTGACATGAAATACGCTGACAAGCTGTTCGGCTCGTTTCAACGCCTGCATAAAGCGGACGAATTCGAGGGCACCGGCATCGGCCTGGCCACCGTTGCGCGCATTATCCGCCGCCACGGCGGGGAACTATGGGCGGAAGGCACCGTCGGCCGCGGCGCGGCATTTTATTTTACCCTGGGCGAGGAAAAATCCGACGCCGGAAACCATCGCCTCTCTAACTCCAATTGACGTCACAACCGCCCCATCAAGGGGTATTCAAACCCGGTAGCGCCCTATAGACCGCGCAGGTTTCATTGCCGCTGGTGGAGAAACCGCGGCATTCACCTGAAAACCAGTCGTGGCTGTTTAATAAACACGGCACGCGAATTGCTTTATTGAAACAAAACTGGCGGTTTGCACTCCCGGCAATGCTTACCAGGTCGTGCAACCCCCCTGTTTCAATACCAGTTAGCCAGGGATTGATTGAAATATCAATAAGATATCATGCAACTTATGGTCGGCAATTATTTGACGGAAAATCCCATGAATGACGACCAGCGGCCGTTCATCCAGTCCATTGCAGCTGGAAAAAGTGATTCACTGGTAGCGGTAAAACCCGGACACAGCAATGCCGGGCTGCGAGTGACGTAACGCGATGCCAACGGAGACTGACACTCACACACCCGATCGCCTCGCGATGCTGCAATGCGTCTATGAGGATAACGTTCGTCTCGGTGAGCGACGGCATCGACCCCGGTCACGCCCGTTATGGCACCCGCGTCGTCAGGCAAGCTGGGCCTTGCTGGGAGTAACGCTGGTATTCGGACCCGCGCTTGGCTACCTGGGACCCTCCGTTTTTATCGATGATCATGAGACCGGGCTAAACAGCGCACTGCAGTCGTCCCCGCCTCACCCACAACCCGTGCAACCGGTCGAGACTACACACGATCTGCCGTATTCTCCTTTCACTCCGCTCGAGCTCGAATTTGCGGTACTGGACGGACCGGGGCAGTTCCCGGACACCGAGCCAGCCGGTTGGTCTGATTTCGATATGCTACTACGAGACGATCAACAGCCATTGACCGCAGTGTTCGGCCTCGACGTTAAAACCATTGTCATAGATCCCGGCCACGGCGGAACGGATCCTGGAGCGATCGGCGCCCAGGGCACGATGGAAAAGGACATTGCACTCGATATCGCCTTGCGGCTGCGCGACCGTTTACGCAAGTCCGGCCAATACAGGATCCTCATGACCCGCGACTCGGATTCAACTCTGCGCCTGAACCAGCGCGTGGAATTCGCCAATGAAAACCGGGCCGACCTGTTCGTCTCTATCCACGTCAATGCTTTCCCCGATGTGCGGGTGAAGACCATCGAAACGTATTACTTCGGTGCACCACGGGATACGGCGACTACCGAACTGGCAAAACTGGAGAATACCGACTCTCAGTATGGCATGGCGGATTTCAAGAGCATGATCAAAAAAATCACCCATACCATGAAACATCAGGAATCCGCAGCACTGGCCACCTCGATTCAACACAGCCTGTTTCACAATATTCACAAGCTTGAACATCGAATGCGTAACTTCGGTGTAAAAACCGCACCGTTTGTCGTACTGCTGGGCGTAGATGCGCCCAGCGTGCTGGCGGAAATCTCATGCATCACCAATGTGGATGAAGAGATGAAACTGAATACCCCGGCTTATCGGGCAAAAATCGCGTCCTTTCTGGAAAAGGGCGTACAGGAATACTTGCGACACAAGCAGTCGCGCACAGCAGGAGATAACAGTAATGAACGGCAAAACAACGGATGATTCTACACTAAAGATCGGCATCGACCTGGGCACCTCCCGAAGTGCAATTGCGTCAAGCGACGAGCACCGCGAATGGGTGGAAAGCTACGTTGGCTGGCCCAAGGACTTTATCGCCCAGAAAGTGCTCGGCAAACCTGTTCTGTTGGGCGAGCAGGCACTATCCAACCGCTTGTCACTGGACATATGCCGGCCACTGGAACGTGGCGTCATCAAGGAAGGCACCACGCGCGACGAGGAAGCTGTAAAGGAACTGATCCGCCACCTGGTCGATCTGGTAGAAAAGAAAGAAGATCGCAAAGTACACGCAGTCGTTGGGGTGCCTGCCGAATCCTTCACGGCCAACAAACTGGCCATAAAACGCGCCGTATCCGACTATGTGGACTCCCTGATGGTGACATCTGAACCATTTGCCGTCGCCTATGGCCAGAACCTGCTGAACAACGCCATGATTATTGACATCGGTGCCGGTACCGTAGACTTCTGTATCATGCACGGGACCATACCGTCGGAGGACGACCAACGAACCGTGTTGACGGCCGGCGATTACGTCGACCAGCAACTGTTTAATGCCTTATCCGAACGTTATCCTAATGCCGACTTCAATATCAATATGGTTCGCCGTTTCAAGGAAGAGCACAGTTTCGTCGGCACATCAAAAGGCAAAGTGGAAGTCGATTTCCCCGTCAATGGCAAAATGACGCCCCACGATATCACCGAGGAAATGCGCGGCGCTTGTGAAAGCATCGTGCAACCCATTATTGAAACCACCCTGGAACTGGTGTCGCGCTTTGACCCGGAGTATCAGAACCAGATCATGTCCAACATCGTCCTGTCGGGTGGTGGAAGCCAGATTCGCGGACTGGCCGATCGGCTGCAACAATCCTTGAGGGAGAACGGAACCTGTCACATGCGCTGTGTTGATGACACACTGTTTGCGGGTGCCGATGGCGCCCTTGCCCTGGCCAGGGATATGCCAGAGGAATTCTGGGAAACCGTCTAGAAGATCGGCCATCTTATCTTCTACACCATGACAACACCGCCCCCGGGGTGCTGGTAACAAGGTACCAGCCCCCGGTTGCGCGATCCAGTGAAACACCAGATCAGTTCTCCAGCCGCTCCAGCAACTCTTCCCTGACAATCGCTATATCATCAGGTGCATCCGTACCCAGGCGCACCTGGTTGCCCTTGACTTCAAGTACAGTGACATCGATTTGTTTACCGTTTGGCAATTCAATGATGAGCGTCTCGCCGGGGCGGCGAGTGAGGATGAGCATGTGCAATTCTCCTTTTGCTTCGCTTTCGACACAGCAATACAGGCGAAACACCCGTCGCAGTCGATTACCTAAACTATCAGAAATTACAGGTTTATCCGGTGGGCCGTGCAGGCCTGAAACCAACGACTAAGAGAGTATAAGAGTGATAAACCGGTGGCCGGATAATTGTAACGCAGGCTAACGTAGAGTAAAAGTAGTCAGTTAAGGGTGAGAAGTGTTGCTCTAAGACGTTTACTACAACACTCTATGGTCAGCTCACAATTAACCTTTTGCCGGGATAGATTAAGCGACGTTGATCGATCGTTCCGGATAAGCGTGATCAGTATCGCCGCACAGTGGACACTGGGTTATAATTTGTCGCGGCCGGCCGATATACCCGAGGTGCGTCACTAGTACCCCTTCAAGGTGATATTACCGGGCTCAGCAAGTACTAGTGCCTGGTTGCCATTAAACTGTCCTGATGGATTTATCGGACTATCAGTCAACTGCATGGGGTCTACGGTTCAGAATCCGATCAAGCGGCCCGCTTTGAACCCATAATCCGCAAAATAAAAAAGCAACTCACCGGGATCAAAGGTGTGTTGAAGGATGCTCGCATCAACGGTATCAAACCTTTCGTTCAATCCGGGATGTCCCAGCTGCAGGGCTTTGCACACAGTGTCGAGCAACTGCAACGATTGCACTCCATAGCCAAGGACGTAGTCAACAGCAAATTGAATACCCACCATACCAGCAGCACCGGTCACGTGGTTACGATATTCTCTGTGGCGCTGCTGCTTGGGGCTGTGATTGTGTGGAGGATACTGACGAAGATTCGGCGCCTTGTCGAAGCGCAGAGGCGAACTGAGTCCACATTGCGACAGTCTGCCACAGTTTTCGAGTGCGCGTCGGAAGGTGTACTCATCGCCGACATCGGTGCAAATATCTTATCGGTTAACAAGGCTTTCACAGATATCACGGGTTATTCCGAGAAAGATGTGTTGGGGAGGAATGCCAGCATTCTGAAATCCGCTCGACATGATCATGAGTTCTATAAGACCAAGTGGTCGTCACTCCTGCAACACGGGGAATGGAAGGGTGAAATCTGGAGCAGTCGCAAGAATGGCGAGGTTTTTCCAAAGTGGCAGACAATCAGAGCGGTTAAAGACGATGACGAAAGGCTCACGCATTACGTCAGTGTATTCTCAGACATTAGCCACGTTAAAGAGTCCGAGGAACAACTTCATCAATTGGCACATCATGATGCACTGACCGGTCTCCCCAACCGCTTGTTGCTCAATGCACGTCTGGAACACTCTCTGCAACATGCACACCGTGTGGGTACCAATGTTGCCGTGCTGTTTCTGGACCTGGATCGCTTCAAGAAGATCAATGACACGCTTGGGCATCCTGTGGGTGACTACCTCTTGCAGCTGGTTGCGGAACGGCTATCGGTGTCTATCCGTGAAGAAGATACTGTTGCCCGACTGGGTGGTGACGAACTGGTTATTGTCCTTGGGCGTGTGGATGATGCCCGCCACGCCGCAACGGTGACTCAGACAATCCTTGACAAGTTGTTGAAACCTTTCGAACTCGGGGGGCAGGATGTATTTGTGTCAGCCAGCATCGGCATCAGTCTCTTCCCCCAGCATGGTCCGGACGCAACGACACTACTGAAAAACGCCGACGCGGCAATGTACATGGCAAAGAGCGAGGGTCGTAATGGATACCACTTCTACTCCGAAGATCTGACCGTAAGTGCATGCAGATCCCTTGCGCTCGAGACTAACCTGTATCACGCACTGGAGCGCGATGAGCTTGTTCTGCACTTCCAACCACAAGTATCGTTGCAGAGTGGGAATATTGTTGCTGTGGAAGCACTGGTGCGCTGGCGGCACCCGGAAATTGGACTAATACCTCCGGCCGAGTTTATTCCCCTTGCCGAAGAAAACGGTTTGATAGGTGCCATCGGCAAATGGGTTCTGCGCACCGCCTGTGCACAGGCCAAAGCCTGGCAGGGCGACGGTCTGACACCATTTCGCATTGCGGTCAATCCATCGGGGAGACAACTGGGGCAGATCGATATCGTTCAGGAAGTTCGTGAGGCCCTGGAAGATACGGCGCTTGATCCTTGCTATCTGGAACTGGAGCTGACGGAGAGTTCTGTGATGAAACATGCGGAGCGCGCAGCGAAGACGCTGGATGCGTTACGGGAACTCGGAGCCACGATAACGATTGATGATTTCGGAACGGGTTATTCGTCTCTGAGCTATTTGAAACGCTTTCCCGTCGATCGCCTCAAGATTGATCGTTCTTTTGTGCATGATATACCGGAGGATGCGAATGATATCGCTCTTGCCAAGGCGATTGTCGCTCTGGGTCACAGCCTCAACCTGAGCGTGGTCGCAGAGGGCGTAGAGACACAGGCATAAAGAGAGCTATTGACTTCGATTGGATGCGACGAGATGCAGGGCTTTCTGTACAGCGCGCCAAAAACAGCCAGCGAGTTGGCGAACCTGCTAAGCACCGCAAGCAGATCAGCCTGTGTCAACGACTGAGATAGAGGCGCGCAGAGTGCCATCAGCAGTGTGCTGCTGAGAACGATCGCCTCCTCAGCGACGAGCCGGCGTCATATCTCCTCCCAGGTGCCTGTCGGACCTAGTCGCTGGCTTTTTTACGTATCCATCTATCGATTTGCGCACTATCCAGCAATTCCTCCTTAACAATTTTTATATCGCCCGGTGCATCCGCACCTATCCGTACCTGGTTGGGTTTTACACTCAGCACTGCGACTTTAATGATTTCGCCGGTAGGCAACTCAATAATGATGGCTTCGCTAGGACCGCGGGTCAGTATCACCATGGTATTTCCCCATCTTCGGTAGTACCGTCAACATAACAACGCCTCGGCAATATTTCTGTTATCCAGGTCTGATAAACCGCTATCAATTTTCGTACCTGATTTTGTCAACGATCACCGCGACGTTACCGCCCAGGCAAAGTAATACGGCCTCCCTCAATGCGGCAGTCTCCAGCAGCTGGTAAGAGTCGGGCCCGGAGCGCTCATGGACGCTACTGATAGACATCGCATCTATCTGTATTATCTTATTTTTTTGTATGGCGACGAGTCCGCGGAAGACGCTAACCCCCTCCCCGTTCAGTCCCTGACTGACTACACAAAACTGGCAAACGTTGTCGAATTGACCGGCGACAAATTGCCGCGGTCCGGGACATCAGTTCCTCTGCGTCAGTTCACGAATGGCATTCGCAGGCCCGTTTCCGGCTGGCTTCCGCTCCTTCAATGCGGGTCACTGCAAATCCGGGCTGGGGTCAAAAGCCGCCGCTAACACCCCTGCAGGACAATCCTGCTCGCATAGCCTGAACGACTACCCTATACTTCGTTGTTCGTTTATTGCGCCTGGGTTGTGCTGCCGTTCTCAGGCACTAATGCATAATGTCGGCGCAGGGAAAACTTTTCATCACGAATAATCTGGAGGACAGTAAATTGGGTAAAATTCTAAAGTACATTTGCATCACCGGCTGCGGTTTCATGCTCTCAGTAGCCAGCGTCATGGCCGATGAGGTTCTGATGCCGTTTGTGCTGGCCAGCACCTCGAGCGGTGAGGTTGCATCCGTGACATCGGAAGTCAAACCAAAACTGACCGCTTCCGGCTTTGAAATTGTCGGCGAATATTCTCCTTACGACGGCGCCCATATCGTGGTCGTGACCAGCGATTCCATGAAGGCTTATGCTGCCAAATCGAACTTCGGTGCATATGGCGCCATTGCTCGTGTTTCTATTACCAGAAACGGCGATGTCACGGAAGTGACCTATACCAATCCGGAATACACGGCCGCTGCCTATCGTATGGCAGTTGATATGGCCGATATTCGGGCGCAACTCGAGGGCGCGCTCGGTGCGGAGAAGGATTTTGGCTCCGAGAAAAAACTGACCGCCGAAAAGCTGCGTAAATACCACTATAAATTTGCAATGCCATATTTTGACGATCAGAGCGAACTGGCCAAGTACGCTAGCCAGGCAGAAGCCGTGAAGGCAATCGAGGACGCTCTGGCTGCCGGGAAGGGTGCAACAGCCAAGGTCTACCGTGTCGACATTCCGGGCAAGGACGAGACCATCTTCGGTGTTGCGCTGAAGGGTAAAGATGGCGAAGACTGCAGCGCTGATCAGTACATTATGGGCAAGATCGATAACAGCAGCCCGCGGCATACGGCGCATCTGCCCTATGAAATTGTCGTATCAGACGGGGTACCTCATGCCTTGTCCGCGAAGTTCCGTATCGCAATCAATTGGCCACATCTGTCGATGATGGGGGAAGGTTCGTTCATGAGTATTATGTGTGCACCTGATGCCATCGAAAAAGCCCTGGTCAAGGCGTCGGGTAAATAATCCCACGCACACAGGACTGTCTGAAAAGCACGTAGTTCACCCGAACAGGACAAGGCCCTTGACAGTGTTGCAGGGGCCTTGTCTGCGTGCACAGCTTCACCCTTCATTCCCTGGCCTGCATCTGTGCTTTTCGGATAGACGCTATCGCTGAGGCAAATCGATGGGCGGTGGTATAACCGCACAGGAATCAAGCTTCTCGCGGATTCAGCGCTCCCCGCCAACCACCAGTTCTTTGGGAATCCGGTCGGCGATGGCGCGGCCCAACTGCTCCAGATCGGTATAGCCCTCCAGGCGTATACCTCGATTGTTCCTCAGTTTCAGTTGAATGTGCTCCAGCCGCCCTTTCCTGCGGTAAAAAGTCAGCGTAACAATATCTTTAACAGCCAGCACAGACTTCTCGCTTCCATTAAAGAAGGAGACTTCATCGCCGTCAATTTCAATCCGATGATGTTCGACCAGACGCAGGTAGCGGCGATAACGGTAGTAGTTGACGAGATTACCGATAACTACCGCGACAATCACTGACCAGAAAAGCATATCATTGTAAGTTTCCGGGTACTGGTAATGTCCGGCGGTGATAACGACAACCAATACCAGACTGAACAGCGCGCCCAGGAAAATGTTGTTTTTTCGTGTTTGAAGTGAGGCTTTACTGATGGAGTAGACCATAGATTGACTCGGTGACGTCATATAAAAGTTACCAGGCTCTATTCGAAAAGAGTTTAGATAGCATCATTCAGTTTGGCATCTTCATCTGAATTAACTCTGAGACGAATGGCACTAAGTTAAGCCTATCTAACCCATTGTAGGGTCGAATTCATTCGACCAACCACGTTGCCATACCATCTATCATCCCGGATATAGCCACTATGTGGGTAGCCGCCAACAGCTAATGGCCGAATAAATTCGGCCCTACAGAGGAAAAGCCGCCTTAACTTAGTGCCATTCAACTCTGAGACCTCAAGCGATCCACCTGTCTTAAGGTAAGGACAGCTTTTAGCAATTGAAAGAGCCGACCCCATAGAATCAGCTTCAATGATTGTGAAGCCGGAGATAGATGTTTTACCGCCACTGGTAACAGAACCATCTGAATTTACCGTGCTTGTATTCTTTAGTGGATTAGCTGGACTAACTGCTGAATCACCCAATGAGGATAGCCAATTCCAATACTCAGACAGTTGTTGCTTACCTTCTTCATCGCTCGAAGGCTCAGCGCCACCAAGATAAATTATACAATATTGAGGCATATTTCTTACTCCGTTTATTTTCGGTTTTTATGGAACATAATGACTATAGGTTTGCCTGAATTCCAGGGCGAATATCTGCACCTGTCCACTCTGGTCCCTGAATGGCATTCTTAAGCGGACATGGAAAATCAGCCCGGTCGGCGTGTAACGATACGCCCGCTCTTGCCAGGAACACCGGTCACAAGTCGGTGATGCTCAAATAGCGTGCCGGCGTCGTACCCAGACAACGCCGAAACATTGCGATGAAGGCGCTGGTGTTGTCGTAGCCCAACTCCAGAGCAATGCTGGTCACATTATCGCCTGTCGCTAACAATTCGAGGGAACGAAGCAGGCGTCTCTGCTGCCGCCATTCCCGGAATGTCATTCCTGTTTGCGCAGTAAATAAACGACCCAGAGTTCGTTTACTTGCACCAACGGTACTTGCCCATGCCGTTAAGTCGCGTGAATCAGCCGGGTTGCTAAGCAGCGACTGCGCAACACGCAGCACCCGTGGATCGGTTGGCATTGGGAGAGCGAGAGATGCCACTGGCTGTGCAGGTATCTGGTCGAAAATAACTGACATGATCCGCGACTGGGGACTATCTGGCTCATAGCAGGGACCCGTCGCAACGGCCGCGACTATCAACTCCCGTAAAAGCGGTGTGACCTGAAGAACGCAAACTTCAGTCGGCAGATCTGTGGTTAACAGGGGTTCGATGTACAGAGTGCGCATGGCAACTGCACTGCGGGCGCCAATGCGGTGCTCAACACCGGCCGGCATCCAAACCGCACGCTGAGGTGGAACGACGTATGACGCCGACTGGGTGGCGACAGTCATAACACCTTGGCTGGCGTACACTAACTGGGCACGCCGATGACAGTGAAACGGTAAAATCTCCCTTTTTTCAAGGTCACGTCCATAGGCCACCCCCGGCTGGGAGAGTGCCTCCAGTCGGCTCAAGTCCTTGTTGATCGGGACAACAGATTGGCGTGTTTGCGGCATATTTAGACCTGTCACGACAAGTACGCCAAACCATAATTTACGACAATGACGGCAAAGTCAAACAGGGGACACCTTCTGTGAACCGTCACAAAGTCAGATTTCTTTTTCTAAACCTGGGGCATTTCCTGGATCACTTGTTCATGCTGATTTTTGCATCCGTAGCGGCACTCCGACTCAGCACCGAATGGGGTATGAGCTATGCCATGCTGATTCCTTACGCTACCCCGGGCTTCGCCGCTTTCGGGATCTGCGCTATTCCGGCTGGATGGCTCGCAGACAGGTGGAGTCGCGAAGGAATGATGGTGATTTTCTTCATCGGCATCGGTGCGAGTTCCATACTTGCCAGTATGGCAGACAACCCATTGCAAATAGCGTTTAGCCTGACCCTTGTCGGAATATTCGCAGCAATCTACCACCCTGTCGGTCTTGCCATGGTTGTACAGGGACGGGAGAAAACGGGTGTTCCACTGGCGATCAACGGGATTTTCGGCAATATGGGGATTGCGGGTGCCGCCCTTCTCACGGGCTTCTTTATCGACCACTCGGACTGGAGAGCGGCATTTGCCGTTCCCGGTGCAACCTCTGTCTTGCTTGGCGTCCTCTATCTGTTGTTCATCCGAAACACACGCGAGGTAGATGTCCTGGAGCCCGCGGGTGTTGCAGTACGTCGCAAAGCGGAGCCCAAGTCGGTAGCGGAGAATATGCTGCCAAGGATTTTCGGCGTCATATTTTTTACCACCGCAGTGGGTGGGTTGATCTTTCAAGGCACTACGTTCGCCCTGCCCAAGGTTTTTGACGAACGACTACCTGATCTTGCACCAACCGCGACACTGGTGGGATGGTATGCGTCCCTGGTGTTCTCCGCAGCCGCGTTGGCGCAGCTCGTCATCGGCTATCTTGTCGACCACTATTCGGTACGCACGGTCTTTGCCAGTGTTGCTCTTCTCCAGGCAGCACTTTTTGTCCTCATGATGCAACTCAGCGGGATCGCAGCACTCCTCGTTGCATTCGCTTTCATGTTTGTCGTTTTCGGCCAGATTCCGATCAACGATGTACTGGTCGGACGTATGTCCCGCAGTGAATGGCGAAGTCGAGCCTATGCCCTGCGTTATATCGTCACTTTTTCCGTGATGGCATCGACCGTTCCATTGATCGGATGGGTTCAGGGAGAATGGGGGTTTAGCATATTATTTGGCGTGCTCACTGTAGCCGCCTTGTTAATTTTCGTTGCCGCCTTGCATCTGCCGAAATCAGCAGATGCACTGCCATAATGATCCCGGCAGGGTCAGCGCAAGCGAAAAACACGGTCATTCGGCTGAGTGTTTTAGCTCCGTCAACGCCCCGAGTTCTGTGTTTAACAGCCATTTAAATGATACGTATTCAGCGTGCCTTGGTTCCACCTATGATCAGCACGAGCGCGGGCAGTGCTAAGCCACCTGCGGTTGACTTATCCCGTGTCGTCACCGAAACTGCCGAATGCTATTTGTCCAGGAACATGGAGTAAACAAATGAATAACACGCTATTGACGATAGCCCTGCTGTCCGCCAGTCTCTTTGCAGCAGGATCTGTTCAGGCCAGTAAGATGATGTCGGTAGCCTATGGAACCATCACCGGTGTCAATCAACAAGAAAAGGATACTTCCGGAGGAAGAACAGGCGGTGCTGTGGTGGGCGGTTTGGCTGGATTGTACACCGGCAAAGGAAGATCAAGCAGCAACAAGGCATTGCGCACACTGGGTGGTGCAGCGGTTGGTTCTGCTGCCGGCGGTGCGATGGCCAGGGGTACGGAGATGGTTTACACCGTGAACCTGGTCAAGGGTGGCACGGTGCGTGTGGTTATGGACAGTGGCAACTTCCACCGAGGCGATTGTGTTGCTGTAGAACAGGGTGGTGCCTCTGCCAATATGCGGCGCGTATCTGAAGAGTTTTGCAGTAATAACACCAGTGTGCCTCAACAGTTTAAGGCCGAACACCAGACTGAAGCGAGCGAATGCGCCGATGCCAAACAGCAATTGCTGGATGCGCAAACCGAAGAAGCGATAAAAGCTGCGCACATGAAGATGAACATCCTTTGCCAGGATTGACAACCTAATTGGGTCATTAAATGAGAAAGGCCAGATTCTATCTGGCCTTTTTTTTAACCAATTCTTACGTCTGATGTTTACCACATTCTCACCGCTCAATAGTCATTCGAGAAGGGCAGGCCGAACTTCCCCCTACCCAATAACGCCAGCGTTTTATTCCTATGCCGTCGTGAACGACAAGTCTCTGACTGAATCACATCCTACACGTTTTCCTAATATTCGATTTTTCTAACAGGTAATAAACATTACGGACCTTAAGGTGATGATCTAGGGACGGCAGCAATGGGTCGTGAACCGCCTTTTAGCTGATTATCTGAAACTTACTTTCTAAAGGACTGGGTACAGGCGCTAACCTGCCCTCCAACGCCGCCCGAATACCGAGTATTGATGAGGCTGGCAAGGGGGATAGTCGGCCAACTCCTGCCCTACACGGGCGACCAGGGAAGGGCAACTATGCAGCAACTGTTGCCGCTCACATCCGGCAACCAGTACTCACACTTTCAGCCAAGAAAAGACAATCGTCTAATAGTCATGAATGGCTAGTTCACATTGGCGGGTTCAACCATATCAACCCAAGCACAGGACCGAATCTATGGGACAGCCATGGTTTATGGGACACGAAGCTCATTCAGCGCAACAAGTCTGCATTTGGGCGGTTACTACGGTCTACCTTGATTAGTCGCAGATGAGTCCGCTCCCGATATCAAGCGCTGGTATTCACTGTCGTTCCTCAAAACCTGCCTGCCGGCTGCAATCAGATGGTCCACGGCCTCGTCCGTCAGGACAAAAGAGGTCGGTAGTCGCTTGAGGTAATCCCGCTCTGCGGGATCCGGGTGCTCACTGAAATTGACCTCGATAAAGTGGAAATCGACACCTTTGCAGTCATCTTCACTTGAGGTATTTGTTTGCGCGTTCGCCGGATGAGAGCCGGGGCCGCACTTATTTTCATATGACTGCTGTTCCCAGTCCTTCAGGCGATCTTTTAGCAAGGCGATGGTTTCAAAACTGTAACGTTGCAATGGCACCGAGGTGGCGGCACCGATCGAGGCGGCAAAGGTCGGCGTCTGCATCCTGCGACTGGACTCAACATCCAACGCGGTTTCCGCGTTGACCAGAATTACAACCACCTTGCGCGTATTGTTCATATTCAGCGCATCAAGTGCGTTCACGATACCATCGTGGCGCAGCACGCCATCCAGCATGGCCCGCAGACCCAGGTTGTCAGCCAGCCCTCCATCGAACAGATGCAGATAGGGATGGTCTTCGCGGTCTTCCAGCGCTGTCATATTTGATGCAAGATTGTACAATCGACTAGTACGCTCATGAGTATCCAGGGCCTCTTGCACCCAAGCCGGCTGTTGCCAGCCACACTCCCCTGCGCGATTGGTCATCGTGATGGGACTGAAGAGGATGGGCACCGCCGAAGACGCCGTCACGGCCCGGGCAACCGGCAGTTGCGACAGGTCAGTGCAGATAATGTTGGCGTAGTCCTGGGTGAACTGAAAGCGGGTACCCAAGGTCATTTCCGTGGCATTGATTACGACATGCGGTCCGTGCGCCTGCCCCAGATCGCTGAAAGTGGCGTGATTGAATATCGTTTCATCATAGAGTTCCGTGGCCATATCGGCGCGGGTATAAAAGGGCGACAGCAGGCGGAACCAGTTGAACGGATTGAGGACCTGATCGGTAAGCTCCCCCTGTACGTTACGACGTAGGAACACCTCCTCGTAGTCCTCGAAGATGCGATCACCATACAGACCGAAATAAGCCGCTGTGAAACTGCCACCCGAGACCGCTGTGATCACGTCAATCTCGTCCGACAGACGATAGCTGAACCCTGCCCCGCTGTAATGTGTTTCTGACAGTTCCTTCAGCACGCCGTAGGAAAAAGCGGCTGCCCGGGTACCGCCACCCGAGAAAGCCAGCATCACGAGGATTTCACTGCCCTTGTCCGATTGTTCAACCACATTCTGAAAAGTGTAGCTGTCATCGTGATCAATCTGTGCCAAGGGGGGATTCACTGGATAGGTCGTTGAACATCCTGACAGAAACAGCAGGATAGAAGTCAGCCGAAACAGGCGGAAATCAGGGAATGACAATGTTTGACGCACGACGCCGCAAGCAAATTTGTTTGTATATCTCATCGGATCATCCCTCGGTATTGGCAGCCCGGCAACCCGCTCTGTCAGACAAGGTAGTGAACTCTTCCGCCAGGAAACAGAATGTCGTTGTTGACGGAATCGCCAAATGTGTCATCAGGAATCCCGAATCTATCACTTGATCAAAGCTTCGCGCGCCTTGTCAACATCCACCGAATCAGCTGCCTTTTCCTTGTCGACAGACTCATAGGCTTTCTGGTAATCGACACCCTCTTTACTAACAGCATCGCCCATCTTTTCCTGGTCTACGGACTCGGTGGCTTGCGGTTTGTCTACAGAATCGTAGACACCCTTATAATCGACAGCTATGGCGGGCGTTAGATAGATCAGGGAAACTAGTGCTGCGACTTTCGAGTACATTGTTTATCTCCTTTAGCGGATGTGGAAGCGCAAATTAAGTGGACGCACATATTAATTGATGTTTGCCTGATTGTTGAGTCCCGGATTCAACTTTTAAGTGTATCCATGCAGGTGATGAAACTCCGATATGGGTGGGAAGCTGCCGATCATGATCCAGCTCCGAAACGGCTACCTTCAGTACATTACTGACCTACAAAGAAAAATTTTCTACGTCCGGGTTGGGTCGCGAACCACCTTGTAGATAATTATCAGATAGTTATGTTCTAAACGACCGTATATGGACTTATATGGGCGCCTCCGGTTTGCAAGCACTCCGTACTTTGGCGATGAGGTGCGACTGCTAACGTATATCCGGCCTCTAACTGCATCATCGAATGATCAATATCGGGCCATGATGGGCTATTCGCGCGCCAGCTCCCCATCGAGTACTCGTGCTTTTCGCACCCGGTCGTTTTCGGAGTCTGCCGGCGCCGGTTCAACCTGTTCGCCATCGTTCGGTTTGCTATGCAATCATAAGTGAGGTTCTCCCGTTTACTCTATGGTTAATCGGTTATCTGATCTGTGTGAGGCGTCAAGCCGCAATATAAACAGGTTCGTAATCCCCGCCATGCCTCAACATGGCCCAGGCAATGCGAGCCGTTTTGTTGGCCAATGCCACAGCGGCCACATTCGGTTGGCGTCTTTCCGCAAGGTTTGTTACCCATTGGCTTAATCGGTCATCCTTCAGCTTGGCCGTTCGGATCACCGATCGCGCCCCATGGATCAGTATGCTTCGTAGATAGGCATCGCCGCGCTTACTGATTCTCAGCAAGCGATCTTTACCTCCGGAGCTATGCTGCTTCGGTGTCAGCCTCAGGAACGCGTACATTTGTCGGCCATTGGCAAACTGCTCCGCATTACCTACAGTGGCAACCAGTGCCGTCGCGACCATCGGCCCAACACCGCGAAGCTGTTGCAATCGCTTTGCAACAGGGTCGCTCTGAGCGGTCTATTGATCTCGTGATCAAGTTCCGCCACACGACGATCCAGGGCCTTCAGATCTCGCCATAAGCCACTCAGTAAGCCGCGGAAGCGGCTCGTCAGGCCATTCTCCGCATTTTCCAGCCAATCCGGCACCGCCGCCCGCAAGCGTGCCAATTGTTGAGCGGCTACCAACCCGTACTCGGCCACCAGGCCACGGATCTGGTTGGCCTTGGCCGTGCGGTGCCCGATTAACTCGCTACGAATACGGTGTGCCTCCTGAATATCCTGCTGCTCCACCGCCTTGATGGCTACAAACCGCATGCTGGGTAGGCCCATAGCCTCACAGACCGCCTCGGCCTCATTGGCATCGTGCTTGTTGCTCTTCAAATAGGGCTTCACAAACTGGGGAGCAATCGGCTTTACAGTGACGCCTCTGGCTTGCAGCTGACGTGCCCAATGGTGTGCTCCCGCACAGGCTTCCATACCAATCTCGCAACCCGGCTCTACTTTCGCCAGTAATACCTTGAGCCACTTATCACGCGTCAACCGTCGGCGCCATACGGCTTTCCCGTGCCGATACACACCGTGTAGCTGGAATACGTTCTTTGCCAAATCAATACCAACGCGACTAAGCTTGTTCATCGTGGACTCCTTCTCTCTCGTGACTGGTGATTAACACATCCAGTCTGGCACCTCGATGCCGTTTAGGTTAGGAGGAGTCGATCCCATTGGGTACGAGCGGTAACATGCCGTTCGATGTCCTGCTGAATCCCTGTTGCTGTTGCGGTCGGAAACGGTGACAACCGGTCAGTAACTCGCTGTTCCTGGACTAGACAAACCCGATCACTGATGCTGCCCCGTAGGGGGAAGTCCGGCCAGTTCAAGACCCTCAATGACTTGCGTGCGGGAAAATAACTGGGGGCTTAACACCCCCAGTCTGTATGATTTATTACAACATCAGGTAATCATCGGCATGGATCCTGGGCCTGGGCCCGGCACGTTACAGAGTCTTTTTAAAAGCGGCGGCTCGACAAACAGTAAATGCAACTGGTATTAGCGGTCTAAATCACATATTCTCGTTATTGAGCAGAGGGTACGACTAATCATGAGAACATCATTATATTTTGCATTGTGCTTTTTGTTGTTGTGCGGCTGCACGAACTATAGGCAAACCCACCTGAAAAGCGGAGAAGTTGGTTATGACATCAAGTGTAGCGACTTCGGATCAAAGTCCTGGAATTCCTGTTATGTTATGGCTGGAGATATCTGCGGAGTTAGAGGGTATGAAGTGGTGACCAAAGTCGGCGACTCCTCCGAACGGTACACGAAGCACCTCTGGATAAAATGCAATTGAATGGCTGTAAGGTATTGTCAACTTAACGATATCCAAACCGCACAACCGATCGGCGGTTTCATCCCTTTACTATCAGGCCATGATTTGGGCGCAGGTCACTTCCTGCCATACACAGAATGCCCTCGAGCGAAATCTGTGATAGTGAATCGCCCGCGTCAAGTGCCGACCCAGTGTGAACAGATTTCCTACCACGCCATAAACTGTAAGGAAGCGTTGAGCCTGTCCAGCTGATTTAAACCGACACATCTGTCGTTCGCGTTGACGAGTCGGTTCAGGTGACACCTCAGCTCGGTTGTTTTCGTACTGCTCAGTGCTGTGTGCGACCGAAGGCATTACCTCCCGGTGGGCAGCTGAATAACTCTTCAGTTTGTCCGTAATCATTCGCCATGGTACCTCGTTTTGGCCCTTCAATAGCTTACGGAAAAATCGTTTCGCTGCCGCCTTGTTACGACGTTTCTGCACCAGAATGTCAATGGTGTCTCCGTCCTGGTCTACGGCCCGCCAAAGATAATGCAGCTCGCCGCGGACCTTCATGAACACCTCGTCGAGATACCACGTGTCACCTAATCGGCCTTGTCGTTTTTTCAGTTTCCGGGCATATTCCGGCCCAAATCGGTTGCACCAGTGCCGAATGGATTCATGCGAGACGGCAATGCCACGTTCGGCCAGAAAGTCTTCCACATCCCGCAAGCTCAGACAAAAGCGATAATAGAGCCAGACGGCGTGACTGACGATTGTCGGATGAAATCGGTATCCATGGTATAACTCTGCTTGGCATCTTTCATGCCTTCGGGCTGACCGATTTGGCGTGAAGTTGACATTAGTATCAAGCGGCCTGTTAAGCGGCCATGAATGCGGACACAAAAGAGGCCCCTGACCGGGGTGAGCTGGTTTCACTCATGGAACCGATGAGGATCTCTGAGACCTCGCGCCATCGCCGCGACCTCGCTGATTTGGCAGTCGAACTGGCGGCGCACTCAACAGGATTTCGGAGAAGCCTACCGAAACCGCCACCTGAAATTAACCGATGAGCCGGATGACATGCTCGCATGCAACTGACAGTGTGCGCGCAAGAAGCGGCGAGCCTATCACTGTTACGGTCCTCGGCGGTCTGCTACCCGGTCTCCGGGTTTCCCGCGCCCGACCGGGGCATGTATGAACGTGGGCATACGCAGCGCGCGATCGTTCAGTCCCTCCCCCCGCCGCGTGATCACCTCCACTGGGTCTGTGGCTTGACCTGCACGTGAGGAAGCAGCCGACGATGTTCGAGTAACGCGAAACCGAAGTCGAGCAGCCGGATCGTGTCGATGTAGCGATCGTCATCGTTTGCCGCATCCAGCACCACAGTGACTACGCTGTCTTCCGGGTGCGAATTTGAATCGGCGCCGGCCACGAGACAGGCGCCGGCGGCATCGGTGGTACCCGTCTTGATACCGAAGCCCCCGGGGTAAAGGTAGGGATTACTCCGTTTGTCACGGCGGATCAGGTCGTTCGAGTTATCGAGCCCGGGATCGACCGCACCGGATGCACGGGCGCTCCAGATACGCGTGTTGTAGGTCGGTGTGTTTACAATCGTCGCGAACAGCGGGTGCGAGAGCGCCTTGATCGCGAGTGTCGCCAAGTCCCGGGGGTTCGAATGGTGCGCGCAGTCCGAGCCGTCGTACACCACGTCCGGGCAGTTGTCGGGATCGATCCGGCTCGGATCGCGGCCGTGCGAGTTGGCATAGTGGGTATGTCTGAGCCCGAGTTCGACGGCGCGCGCATTCATACGGGCCACGAATGCCGACTCGGTGCCGGCTAGCGATTCCGCCAGCGCGATCGCGGCATCGTTGCCGGAATCGAGCAGCATCCCGTATAGCAAATCTCGGATCGATACGGTATCACCCGGGCTGAGCCCTATCGAAGCATCTTGCGGCATGCCGTCGATGTCGCCCATGATCGAGCCGCCGGAGCGGCTGCCCTGGCCGCGATCGCCCATGGTGCCGGCGTTCTGTGAGACGGTGACGATGCGGTCGAGCCGCTCGCGCCCGGCCTTGATGTCCTCGATCACGAGCAGCGCGCTCATGATCTTGGTAGTGCTCGCCATCGGCCAGCGCAGCCCCGCGTATTGACCGCCGAGGTACTCGCCGGTGCTGGCATCCACCACGATGGCCGCCAGCGAGCTGTTTAATGTCGGGAACGCTGGGCCGCTCGGTGGGTCCGGGGGATCAGGGTTGTCCAGGACCGGGGTTGTTCCGGTCCGGGGATCTGGCAGCCGGTTGCGCGCGACACCGGTGTCCGGCAACCCAACCAGAAACAGGAGGACCACGAGCGCACACAGGCTCTCGAGGCGTCGCGTGGTTCGCTGGTTATCATGCATAGGGCCCCTTGGTCGCTCGGCGTTCCCGGCAGAGCCCCCCGAACTGGCCTGCCGGTCTGGCTGGCCGCACGAGCCGCGGAGGAACCGCTCGGTAGTCCTGAGGTGATCTTCAACTTTCAACTGTCTACCGGTCATAGCATTCGCTCCTTACCACATACAGCTCACCAACGTTGAGCAAGAGTCAAGTCACAGGCAGGAAGCTACGGCGTACGATGCTCCCCGATGGTAGCTTGCTAAAGCAACTAACGTGCCGACGCACCGTGCCATTGATTGCGTGTTTTTAAAGGCTTGTCAGCGCTGGTGAAATAACTTCTCCATTAGCACCGGGCGCGGTCCGGCCCGGGGCGACAAAGTCCGCATGAGACAAACGAATTGGTGCAGGTGCTGGAGTCGAACCTACAAGTGTCCGCTTTCGTTCTGACCAAACATGACACGACTGGGTGGCGCCCCCCACCAACTCGATGGAAATGGCTGTTTATGGACGGGTTATGGCCGTTGTCGGCGTCGTCAATAATCGGCTTTCGCGATGCGTTGAAAGGCTGTTACCGCCGACCGTAACCAGACGTTCAGCGTAAGCTCAATATGATTGACGTTTGACTGGCTGTGATACTTAGATTTTATGGCTATACTTCTGGAGTAAACTAAAATTATCGGAGAATAAAAATGAGTCTTTCTGCTTGTCCAAGATCGATAATAATTGTATTTCTTACTTTCTTGGCAGTAACTCCATTGAGCGCTCTCGGAAATAATGACGATTTGATTGCTGCCTGTTCACAGAAGCAAACAGGGCAACTACGTATTGTCAGTGACAGGCGAGACTGTGGACCCGCAGAAAATCCAATCATCTGGAATCGTACTGGAGTTCAGGGACCTCCTGGGCCTGAAGGACCTCCTGGTCCACCCGGGGAATCTGGTGTGACACTAGTAGTGTTTGATGCTGATGCAACAGAACTCGGACCACTCATAGGTTCTCCCCAGAGTGGGCCAATTTTTAGGACATGGAATGATAAGCAAAAAATAATGATGTACCTTTCGTCTGAAGACGGTGAGCTATTCAGCCCCTGCGGCCAATATATTTATTTTGAGCAACCCAACTGCCTTGGAGCCGGTTGGATTCCCTCATTGTGCAATAGGATGTTATTAGGCCCTTTGCTCGATTCAGAAAATTTTGTTGCGGCTACTGAACCACCTACAGTGGGACTAGTAAGCTTTCAATCAAGAATACTCAGACCATATACGGAATGCCAAGAGGTTTCAGGTCAAGCTGGTGGTGGACAATTTGATCCGGCTGGTTGGGCACCATTGAGAGAATTCACATCAGAGGATATCGGGTATAGCTTACCCAGAAAAGCACCATTGTACTTGGTTCCAGCAGAGTAAATTAAACATCCGAAGTTGCTGCTACTCGGAAGTAGACAAGCAGCGAGGGGAGCGGTAGGTTCCGGGTGTAATTCAGCCATTGAATGGCTAATTTCTGGGTGATCCGCAAGAAGCACGCTGTAATGAACAACATGACGAATAATCAAGATATCAAATTTCAATCCTATATAAAAAGAGCTTGGGCGATCTATGCACTAATAACAATTGCCCTTATCGTTATATTGGTACTCTTTGTCGCTCAGGATAACGAAGAGAGGTTTTTCTTCACAATAATGCCTGCAGCTGCAGCTTATGTTTTTCGCCCGACTAACAGGTACCTCGGTAAACTCATTTTCAAGTTCACTGGCATTTCTCAACCCTCAGAGAATGAATGAGTTCGCACGACCTAACAACGCATGCTCCCAAATGTCGCACCCGTTAGCTCAATCGATACGAATGACCGGAGTCGCTGCAAAGTCTCCTTTCGCTGGTCGTCCGTGTAGGTCCGTTTCTGGCTGTTATGTGCGTTTAATTTAATGCTATTTACTTGTGTCATATTTAGCGGCGTAATAGTAGCTGTAAGCCAATAATATTATCAGGGCAATTGCAAAAAGAAGGAGAGCGATACTAAATTCAATATTTCCATCTAGTGAAAACGCAGTTCTTGTGAACGCTATCAATGCAACAACAAGTATAGTGGGAATCAGTATCCACCTTCTTTCCATAGGTTTTCTATCCGCCACTAATAAAAGAACGGCCCAAGAGAAGATTACTACAGACGCAAGGCCCATCGGATACACTATTTCTGTTACTCCCATTCTTTCAGGCATCCACACTAATATCGCGATAACGAAGTCCGCAATTGCCGCTATCCAATAGCTCATTCGTAATAACAAAACTGGGTTTTTCATGGGCCACCATTATTGGAACACTTGCCTTTCACACCGTAACCCACAAACATCAATTCTAAGCCTTGGGAAGGCCGGTAGAAGGCGGGTCTGCCGGGATATCTCCTCCACCTGAGTTTGGAAAATTTTGCCGGTTGTGTGTGAGGTGTATGGTACCAATAAGAACTGCACCCCCGCCGCCTTCAAGTACCCCCCCTCCTTCGCTGGAAATGGTTACCGGGAATCCGTTTGACATCGGCTGGACGAAAATGGCGGGTTCCAGAACCGGATGCAGACTCCAAGGGGTGGGTATACCCGCCCTTCCCCAATACAGCCATCCAACCGCCCTAAATCCTTACGCCAACCCTTCCAGCCACCACCTTCAACCCATGCTCCAGACATGACCAGTCTTGGTATTCAAAGTCGGGGGGTTGATTAACGAGAGGTAAGATACGCTATCTTATTGATTATTTTGGCGCGCCCGGAGAGATTCGAACTCCCGACCGCCTGGTTCGTAGTCTCATTGGCGTTATAGCAATCTTTTTTAATCAATAAGTTACGACGCCTGCCCACCACCAAAATGAGTCTCAGTGAGTGTAATTGAGCCCCAGTGAGCCTCACGTCCGCACATTATCCGGCACACCTCTTTCGAACGCAGGGTGATCTTGCCCTCGCGCTGTTGCTGCATCGCGTCGATGCCTTCCATCAACTCATCAAACAGTTTCCGTTCCTCAGTACCCCGCCGGCATCGCCGCGTATAAAATTAGTCACGAATATCGGCAGCACGAATTACCAAGGGAGACAATCGGACTGTCAGGAATTATGGCTAAAATTTTCAGCTGGCCCCAGCCCTCTTTAAGCGGCCCTCAGCTTCACGGGTTTTCCAATCCGAGCCAGCATATTGACCAACATATCGATAGTGAACTTGTTGATCTTGCCGCGCATCAGGTCACTGATTCTCGGCTGGTGAACACCGAAGACTTCTGCGGCTTTCTTCTGGCCCAGTCCTTCATCCTCAATAAATTCACGCAACACGTTCATCAGCTCTGCGCGAATCTTCAGATTTTGCGCCATTGCCGGATCATCCTCCAGCGCCTCAAACACATTACTATAGCCTTTTGAAATCGTCATATCCGTTTCCTTTCAAATGCCAGTGCCTTGTATCTTGCTTTAGCCAAAGCGATATCGGCTTTGCGTGTTTTCCGCGTCTTCTTTTCAAAGGCGTGCAACACGTACACAACATCTTCAAACTTGGCAACATAAATCACTCGGTATATGCCTGCCTCGTCTTTAATACGGATTTCACCAGCCCCTGCCCCGACGCTACTCATCGGCTTCCAGTCGCTCGGCTGCAATCCAGACTGAACATTACTCAGCTCAAAACCGGCTTCTCGACGCGCACCTGCCGGGAAATTCTTGAGATCATCCAATGAACTGCCCACGAAGTGCACATCTGTCATCGGCATAATTATATAAGATTTTATATTTATATCAAGTTTTATATATTATTCCTGTAGGTTGCCAACCGGACAGGAAGATTATCAGTCGTTAGAACGGTTTCATGGCGTTCGTCATCGCACGAACTGATTACACATAATATTGTTTGATAAAATATTTTTACAGTCCGTTCGAATATTTGCACCCTACGCGCTGGCGCTCCGTCAGTGCCGTTGCTACCGATTCAGTCATGGTCTTCTCCGCTGTGTTTGAAAACGCACAGCGTGCAGAAAAAGAATTCAGAGAGACAGGGTGCGGTTTACTTTGCGCTTACATTAGATTAAATCGGGGTCCAGATTTCGAGGTCAGGTAAAACCCATTAGTCCCGGCAGCCACAGGACAATCTGTGGCAGGGCGATTAACGCGGCGATGGTCAGCAGGTCTGCTACGAAGAACGGGGTTGCTCCTCTGAACACATCCTGCACCGAACACTCCGGTCTTACCCCGGCCACCACAAAACAGTTGAGTCCGATCGGAGGTGTAATAAGGCATAGCTCGGCCATCTTCACAATGATGATGCCAAACCAGATAGAAACGCCGACGTGTGACACACCGAAGGCAGAGTCTGCGGCACTGACGCCATCGCCGCCATTCAGCGCAATGATGGCTGGGTACACCACCGGCAGGGTCAGCAGTAGCATGCCGATGGCATCCATGAACATACCGAGGATTGCGTAAGCCAGCAGTATCATGATCAGGATCAGCATGGGGCTCATCTGCAGGCTGGTTAGCCAGTCGGAAAACGCGCTAGGCAGGTCGGCAAAGCCTAAAAAGCGTACATAGAGTAATACGCCCCATATGATGGTGAAGATCATAACGGTAAGTTTGGCGGTTTCCATCAGTGAGCTGCGCAGTTGCGGCCAGCGCATACCTTTATAAACAGCGATCAGTAAAATTATGAAGGCACCCAGCGAACCGGCTTCGGTGGGGGTGCCGATGCCACCGTAAATACAGGCGATGATAATAGCGACCACGGCGAATATCGGCAGTGCGCCGGGAATACTTTCGAAGCGTTGTTTCCAGTTGTAGCCAGTGACCGGTGGGCCGAAGTTTTTACGCGTTTTGGCGAGCATGACGATCAGTGCCGCGTAAATCAGCGCCGATACCAGGCCGGGGAGAAATCCTGCCATTAACAACGCGCCCACATCCTGCTCAACAATGATGGCGTAAATGACCAGGATGGCTGATGGTGGAATCAACGACGCCAGGGTGCCACCCGCGGCGACCACACCTGCCGCAAATTGTTTATCGTAACCGAGCTTGAGCATTTCCGGGATAGCGATGCGGGCAAATACTGCGGAGGTAGCGACCGAGGCCCCGGACACAGCGGCAAAGCCGGCGGTGGAAAATACCGTGGCCACGCCCATGCCACCGGGCAACCAGCCGACCCAGCGCTTGGCTGCTTCGAACAGGGCGCGGGTGAGCCCGGCGTGGTAGGCCAGGTAACCAATCAGGATAAACGTCGGGATCAGTGACAGGGCCAGGGTCGAGACCTTGGAATGCGGGATGGTGCCGGCCATTTTTATACTGACCAGCAGGCCCTTTTCAAATCCAAACTTGGCGGAGAACACCCATAACAGGCCACAGAATCCGGCCAGTGCCGCGGCGAAAGCAACGCGCACGCCAATCACGACCAGTAACAGCATCAGCCCGGTAATCCACAGGCCGATGCCAATGGTATCCATGCTGGCCATGGTGTCGATGATGCTCATCAGTCCCGCTGCTCGGTGTCGTTTTGGTCAGCGACAGACTCGGCTTCTTTAACGGCCCGGGTAGCGGCATCTTCTATCAAGGGTATGGCGACAGGTTGTGCACTGTTTTCCAGCAGGGCGCGGAAGTATCCCCAGATTTGTAACATCAGACGCAGCGCCAGCACACTCAGTGCAACCGGTACCACTAGTTTGGCGGGCCAAGTGGGCAGATCGATATCCAGCGAGGAATCACCCAGGGTATAGGCGCGCAGGAAATGCAGAAAAGAGCCATAAATCAGCAACAGGGTGATGAGGAGCATGAGGACCACGGATAGCAGTTCAACAAACCACAGCCATCGGCCACGCAGCTGGCTGACCAGTATGTCCATGCGGATGTGTCCGCCCAGGCGTTTGGTGTATGCAATACCGAGAAACGCCATGAAGGCCATTGACTGTTCTACCCAATCGATGTAGCCGCTGACCGACATATTAAACAGCCAGCGTCCTAATACGTTGGCAGTGGCGAGAAATACCAGCAGGAGTATCACTACGCCGCCCAGCAGGTTGAGTGCGGATTCGAGCCTGAAAAAGCAGCGATCCGCCAGGCTGAGTTTGCTCTGGTCTTCGAAGATAGTAGTAGAGCTTGTCATGCAGAGGCCTATAGGGTGTTAGTCGTAACAACTACGACTGAAGAATAGATGAAGCACGATTCTAACAACCGTCGAACATAATGTATTAGTCTGTATTCTATACGTAATAGGCATCACTTGGTGTGGATATCATCTGACACTTGCTTATGCTTTCAGTTAGCCAGTAGCGGCCAGGTTCCTGAAAGAAAACGCAAATGGTCCCCCTTGCATATTTTCGCGTTATGCGAAATTAGCGTACTGACCTTCAGGGCAGAGATAGCTTCTGCAGGTCAACACAAATGCTCGCAAATATTCTTATATGTTATGTAGGTGCGCGTTCAGACGCAGACTACCTACATAGCATGTACTTATTCGCCCAAAGGCGAATCTACGACAACGGTGTTTAGCAGTATGGCTATAGCGGGTTATGCGCTATTCGTTCACCAGTGCCTGGGTGAAGTCGAACAGCTCCTGGGCATTAAAGCTGTTGCTGTTATCTTTTACCCAGTCTTCGCGCACAGTTTCAGCCAGCTCATTCAATTTTTCAGTTTGCGCTGCGCTAAAGGTCACCTGTTTCAGTCCGGTTTCTTTTATTGCGGCTTCATACTTCCGGTTGGTGTTGTTGTCATAATTGCTCACGTAGAAAGCCATGGCTTCGTCAATAGAACCCAGTAGTGCCTGTTTATGCGTGAGTTTCAGAGCATTCAGTGCATCGGTGTTGACTACTACCGGGCAGTTTGCCGTGCCCAGATTAAGATTAGTGGTGGCCCATTTGCCGACCTTGTAGGTGTTGGTGGCCAGGTGAGCGTGGGGCGCAAAAGAGGCCGCATCAATCACACCAGAGTCCATCGACTGGCGCACTTCAGAGAAAGGCACGCCGGTTTTTATTGCTCCCAGTTTGCTGAGCACGCCCATGATACCGCCGGGTCCACGAATACGCAGGCCTTTAAAGTCGTCCAGGTCATTCAATGCAGCGCTTTTACTGATGATATTGTACTGCGGCATGGGTGTTGGCATCAGCAGGGTGGCGTTCCAGCGCGCCAGGTCTTTTTGCACAATGGGGTGTTTGAATACTGCGCTCTGAATCTCGGCCGTGCGTGCCAGTGACAGGTCACGGGAGAAAGGCAGTTCGGTTACCGTTATCGAGGGGTTCTTCTGCTTGTGATAGAACGAGCAGAACTGTGCCATTTCGAAGGCACCGATGGAGATACCGTCGAGGTTTTCCTTGGACTTGGACAGTCCACCATAGGAGATATTAAGTTTAAAGTCGCCATTGGTCTTCTGTAAAACCAGCTCGGCCAGCTTTTCAACATTTTCGGTAAAAGCACGCCTTTTACCCCACAAAGAGACGTTCCATTCCGTGGCGGCCATAACTTCACCGGCAATAAAGCTGGTAACTACGGCCAATAATATGGATGCTTTGTTTGCAGATATCACTGTAGTCTCTCCATCGTAGGGTACTGACAACTTAAAGTCTCAACGAACGCCAAATTTCGTGCTCCGGCATCAGGCCACTGCCTCTGTCCAACGTGCAAACGCATCGCTCCTAAGGTGTGCGTGGCGAATTCGTAATTATCACCTGAAAACGATAACTTAGACAGTCTTGTTCCTGAACGCAACCTCCCCTACCGTTCACTTCTATGAAGGACCTGTTAGTGTACCCCGTCAGCCAAAGTTGGACTTTTTAGCCTGATTGCATAAGAGACACTTTTGGCTCATCGTTACCCAGAAGAGGAACGATGATGACGACACGAAAGCACCAGAAAAGCAGCGCTGAGAAGACGGTTCGCGATATTCGTCGTGCTACCCGACGCAGTTATTCCGCAGAAGAAAAGATTCGCATTGTACTGGAAGGCCTTCGAGGCGAAGCCAGCATTGCCGAACTGTGACGCCGGGAAGGAATTAATACCAATGTGTATTACCGGTGGAGCAAGGAATTCCTGGAAGCCGGCAAGAAACGCCTGGCCGGTGATACCGTTCGGGAGGCCACCTCGGATGAGGCGAAAGACCTGCGCGCTGAGACCACCGCGCTGAAAGAAACCCTGGCCGAGCTGCTGATGGAAAACCGCGTGCTTAAAAGAAGCGTGATCGGGGATGGGGAGGACGGTATATGAGGTACTCAGCTGCCGAAAAAACCGAAAGGTTTTGTCAACTTGACGTGGCCAAGGCGAAACTAATCGGTCGACGGAGTCATAGCCCTGTATCATTGGGCGCAAGTCACCTCTTGCCACGTTGCGAACGCGCGGCCACGTAAGATTCGATAGTTTGCTGCCCGTAACAAATGCCGTACCACCCGAAAGAGATTATGTACCTGCCCATAAACGCTGAGAAACCGTTGTGCCTGACCCGGTGATCTGAAACCCCGCATCTGACGTTCTTGCTCTCGAGTGTGTTCATGCGATACTTCTGCTCGGTTGTTGGCGGACTTGTCTTGGAAATGTTCAACGCACGGCATCAAATCTTTTTTCACTGCGGCATAGCTTCGTAGTTTGTCCGTAGTCAATTCAATCGGTGTTCGTTCTTGGCCTTTCAACAGCTTACGAAACAAGCAGTTGGCAGCGCGTTTATCCTTGCGGCTTTGTACCAGGATATCCAACACGTCACCGTCCTGATCGACGGCACGCCAAAGATATTGGCGCTTGCCCTGAATCAATACGGTCACCTCATCAAGAAACCAGCGGTCGCCGCCCGGACCGCATCTCTTTCGCAGACGCTTCGCATAATCAAGGCCGAACCTTGTGCACCACTGCCGAACCGATTCGTAAGACACGATAACATTGCGCTCGGCCAACAGGTCTTCGATGTCGCGTAAGCTCAAGGTAAACCTGTGGTAGAGCCACACCGCGTGACTGATAATCTCGGGCGGAAACCGATAACCGCGATAGTTTGGTAAACTGTTCATCATCACATTATCGGCGATCGGCGGTCAACTTGACAGAACCTCCGTCGTGGTTGCAGCTGGCGAGATCCAACACTTCGTGTTCGGGATCACTCCATCGGCCCCGATCAATTCGCAGGACCTTCGTCTGATTTTCGATTGCCGAGGCTCGGCCCCTGTGGTGAATGTCTCAGGCCTCAACACGTTCCTACTGTCCGCCTCGACAGACCCCACGCCGGATATGGTCACGATTGCGGCCACGACGACAAATGATGGTATCGTGAACATTCCGGGTAACACCGGCACGCATGCTTTTGCCATCGCCGCCATCAACATCGGGGCGCCCGGCACACTGACGGCAACAGTCGATGACAATGGCCGGAATCTCGCATTGCAGTTGGCGCTCTGCCAGACCGATCCAGCGACAAGTGCTTGCGTCAACCCGCCGACACCCGAGTCGTTTGGGGGCGTCACGGTTGAAACCAATAGCATAGTGACCTTCGCGGCCTTCGTCACTGGGACCGGCGATGTGCCATTCGACACGGCCAACAACCGCATCTTCGTCAGTTTCACGGATGTGGGCGGGGTCACCCGTGGATCAACTAGCGTAGCCGTAACAACGGCGCCATAATTGTCAACTGACCCCACGAACGCGACCAGCCTGATTCCCTCATGCTGCGGTTTTCGGGTTGCCGTTTTATTGTGCTGTAGGTCCGAGTTTGGCCGATTTTCCCCCTTCCTGGTCCGACAGAAAAGCGGGGCTTAAGTGTCAGGGAACGGCAAGTATGCGACCAAAGTCGGTCTATTAGATCGATTCTAAATAAGATTTTGCTAAAAGACAAAAAACGACCCCTATGTATAGTCTTGAACTATGTATAGTTTATAGGTGCTCCACGGCAGCGAGCAGCGTGTTTCCTGGATTTGAGCAGATTGGGGCGATGGTGAACTAAACATAGTTTTCTGGTTTTCTGAAGTGTCATCCCCTCACTTCAGGAGACCATGATGAACTCGACGCAACAACTTTACAGCAGACCGACGGATTGGCTTCACGAGGGCCAGTTAGCGCCCTACGTTGATGCGTTCACGCATTACCTGTCCGAGCGACGCTATGCGCCCCACACCGTCGATACCTACCTCAGTTGTATTACCCACTTTGCACACTGGATGAGCCAGTGTCAGCTTGATATCCATTGTATCGACGAGAACGTGGTCCAGCGGTTTCTGGAGAACCATTTACCGCAGTGTGCGTGTACCAAGCCGGTACACAGAACTCGCAGTAACCTACGTGCAGCGCTCAGGCATTTGCTTGTTGTCCTGCGTAATGAGGCGGTTATCGCCGACCCTCTATGGGGAACGACCCCGATAGATGAGGAACTGCGTCGCTTCGACTACCATATGAACCACGTTCGCGGACTCGCCCCGGCGACGCGCAGCATGTATCTCAGCACAGTGCGTCGCCTGCTCCTTGAGCAATTCGGGAGTCGGCCCGTTGTCCTCTCGGCGATCACGCCCGAAGACGTACGTCGATTCGTTGCCAGCCAGTGCGAGCTGTACAGTACCCCGGGCAGCGCCGGTTCGCTGATCTCGGCATTGCGCGGTTATTTCCGCTTCCGTATCACCTGTGGTGATCAGCTGCACGCTCTGATCGGCGTGGTGTCCTATCCGGCCAACTGGCAACTGGCTTCACTGCCGCAGGCCCTGAGCAACGCCGAGGTCGGACACTTGGTGGATTCCCTCGGCTGGGATGGCCCGTCGGCACGCCGCGCCGATGCCATGGTGCTCTGCGCCTTGGACCTCGGCTTGCGCTGCGGAGAGATTGCCAGGCTCGCTCTGGATGATGTCGACTGGCGTGCCGGCACGATCACCTTACGCAGAACCAAAGGCCGTCGCGAAGACATTCTGCCTTTGCCGGAGGCCACTGGCCGTGCCATTGCCGACTACCTGAAGCTCGAACGTCCGCAGACCACTAGCCGGGCAGTATTCGTACGCCACGTCGCACCATGTGACCAACCGATCGGCCCCGATTGTGTGCGCAAGGCAATCCGCCAAGCCTACGCCCGCGCTGGTCTACCTTATACTCGGGCGCACTTGTTGCGTCACACCATGGCCAGCCGCCTGCTGGCCGGTGGCAGCTCACTCAAGGAGGTGGCCGATGTCTTGCGCCACCGCTCACTGAACACAACGCTGATCTACGCCAAGCTTGATAGTCGGAACCTGGCAGCGGTCGCCCTGCCGTGGCCGGGATGCGCATCATGAACGTGCACGTCACAATGCAAACGTACGCCGAGAACTACCTGGACGAACGCCGTCAGCTCGGATACGGCTTTCGCACTACAGGTTATGCCATCAGGAGCTTTGCACGCTACGTCGATGGTCTTGGCTACGAGGGGCCGCTGACGGTTGAGGTCATGGCCGCATGGGCACGGCGCACCAAGGCCAACGGCGATTCACCCACCATCTGGGCACGGCGGCTGAAGAAGCTGCGCCCCTTTGCCCGTTATCTGCAGCAGTTCGATCCGCGTACTGAGGTTCCGGATCACACCGTCTTCGGCCGGGTCGGCCAGCGTCTGGCCCCTCACATATACAGTGAGCAGGAGATTGTTGACTTGCTGGCTGCGGCTCGCCGTCTTAATCCAGCTCTGCGCGGAGCAACCTACGAGACCTTGTTCGGCTTGCTGGCGGCAACCGGTCTGCGGATCTCCGAGGCGGGACACCTGACGGACGCGGATGTCGACCTGAAGTTGGGTATGCTGACCGTCCGGCAAACCAAGTTTGCCAAGTCCCGCTATGTACCGCTGCATCCGAGCACTGTAGAGGCGTTGCGGCAGTACCGCGGGCTGTGCAAACACCATATCACGGTCATAGACGAGACACCGTTCTTCATCAGCACCCGGGGCCAGCGTCTGGGGTTCGCCTTGAACCTGAACCATGTGAATCGAGTCTTCCGGCACCTGCGGGATCAATTGGGCTGGGTCAACCGTGGCGCCCATGCTGCGCCGCGTATCCACGACCTTCGTCACACCTTCATCGTTCGTCGCGTGCTGCTTTGGCATGCCCAAGATGTGGACATTGATCAGGCTATGCTGTCCCTGTCCACCTACGTCGGCCACGCGATGGTGACCAATACCTACTGGTACCTGACCGGTGTGCCCGAACTGATGGCGGTGGCTGCCGGCAAATTCGAGACTCTCATACCGGCCTCGGCGGTGCATCATGTCTGAAGCCACCGCACACTCACCTTCGTTCGCCTCGTTGGTCCAGCAGTTTTTCACCGAGTATCTGGTTACGCAGCGTGCCTTGAGCCCCAACACAGTTGCCTCCTACCGCGACGCATTGATACTGTTCGTGGATTTCGCGCATGTGTGCCTGGGCAAGGCGCCAACCGAACTGCGTCTCGTCGATATCGAACCCGACTTGATCCTGGCGTTCCTGGACCACTTGGAGCAGCAGCGCAACAATACGGTACGTAGTCGTAATCTGAGGCTGACAGCACTGCGTGCATTCTTGAAATTCGCGGCGCGTCGTGATGTCTCGTCATTGCATGCCATCGAACGTGCGCTGGGTGTGCCAATGAAGCGATTTGAGCGTCCAATGCTCGGGTTCCTCTCGCGCGAGGAGATGCTGGCGGTGATCGGAGAACCGGGCAGCACCTGGACGTCACAGCGTGATCATCTGCTGCTGGCCATGCTCTACAACACCGGTGCTCGTGTCTCGGAGATCATCGCAGTGCGTGTCGCTGATGTCGTACTGGAGGCTTCGCCCTGTGTCCACCTGCACGGAAAGGGCCGCAAGCAGCGCGCAGTGCCATTGTGGAAGTCCACGGTTCGGGAGATCCGGGCTTGGTTGCGGCATAACCCCACGCTGGGCGCCGACGCACCTTTGCTGCCCAACCGGAAAGGGCAAGCAATGACACGTGCCAATGTCAATCAACGACTCAATATCGCTGTTGGCCGTGCAACCGAAGTACATCGTAGCCTCGCCAAGCGGCACATCTCGCCGCACTCGATTCGCCACTCTACAGCAATGCATATGCTGCAGTCCGGCGTGGCCTTCAGTGTGATTGCACTGTGGCTGGGACATGAGAACATGTCCACCACACACCGGTACGTCGAGGCTGACCTGGCGATGAAAGATAAGGCTTTGGCTCGGCTTCAGGAACCCGACACAAAGATCCACCGTTACCGCCCCCCTGACGCCCTGATGCAGTTCCTTGAGGGGCTGTAACTATGTATAGATCCGCCGGCCCTGAGGCGCATTGAAACAGGGGCTGGCGGGTAACCCATTGACTCAACTATACATAGTTCGGAACTATACATAGGGGTCGTTATGTATAGCTATACATAACGACCCGTAACTACCTTTCATAGTCTTCTTCTTTGGTGTTCACGATACCGCAAAGAAACGCCC
>Ga0316201_10000007_pt1 | contig 90653 bp, 86 predicted proteins | sample CS6wburrow_MG_FD_204516 | JGI IMG/M metagenome (GOLD analysis project Ga0316201, IMG submission 204516) | Coastal sediment microbial communities from Delaware Bay, Delaware, United States - CS-6 worm burrow | ecosystem: Environmental > Aquatic > Marine > Coastal > Sediment | place: USA...
TGTAATACACATTACCAATGACCCGAGCCGTTGGCCCGAGTTCCACCCGCTCACTCGCGAACACGTCGCCGCGCACAATTCCGTTCAAATAGACATAAGGTACGGTGACGCCGCCTTCAACGGTGCCGGTATCGATAATAAACAGCTCCGACTCCGTATCGGGGTCGGCCGTTACACCGCCTTTGACCAGTCCTTCGACATGACAGCGCCCGCGAAAATGCAGGTCACCGTTCACTTTCGTATTCGATCCCACCAGGGATTCCGTTATCGAATTTTTATGTTGCTTCTTGCCGAACATCTATTTGCATCTCCAAGATACCGTTATCAGCCGTAGCACGTTTTGAGTCCAGGCTTGTCGACCAAGTGTAACTTTCCTCAATACTCTGGATGGAGCGGGTTTTCGAGCGCACTTCAACACGAATAAGCTCCGGTGTGAAGCCATCCGGCAGCACGAGTTGTCGATCGAAGTCCTGGAAGTACCGAAACGAAAAGGGCCAAGCCGCGTCGCTCTCGACAGGAACCAGCTGTTTTAAGGTATATACCGTTTCTACACCGTCCTGACTGCCTTGAACGGAGAGCGCCACGTTGCCGGACACTTTGCGATCATGCTGCTTTGCCTGCACGAGCACCAGGCGCAGGTTGAATTCTCTTTCGGCGTTGCCGCGCGTTAGTTTCAGGTCCTGCACCCTTAGGCCCGACTTGCCATCCGCTGGAGATACGATGCCTCGATAGAATGCAATCGCATCGCGCTGCTCTTGTATCTTGGCCTGCAGGGACACGAGGCTCGTTTCCACCTCCTTGTACGCCGCACGGTCAATTTCCCGGTGCGTTTCCAACAGCGCAACTTCTTGCTTCAGCGCCACAATCTGGTCGTCAAGCGCCATAATGCGCTCTTCTAAGGCCTGCCGCTCCTTTGCGACGTCAACGGTATCGTAGCCAGCTGAAATTCGACCAAATTCGAAGATCAGGTAACTACTGACCCCGATCAACAACAGAACAACACCGGCAAGCAGCCAGTTTCTTGAGTTTCCTTGGTTTAGACGAGAATTGCTGGCCACGAGGCTCTGTTATCCGGCTTTGTGCTCAAAGGACGTTATGTTACGCGGTGCGCCGTTTAAACAGAAGTGCGCCAGGTCACGGATTCCCGGACTCGTCGGGAGATTTCGCCGATTGTGAAATGTCTTTTTCAAACGCCGCACGCCAGCGTCTCGGCCACCATTTCGGTCGACGAGGCAGGCCATCCGGAAACACGGCCGGTCCTAGTTCGTGCAACGCCCGGGCGTATACGCGTCGCTTGAAGTAGATCACTTCGTTAACGGGCCGCCAGAACTTCACCCAGCGGATACGATCGAATTCAGGTTTTTCGCAGCGATCGAAGCGCACTCTGCTGTCGTCTGAAACCAGGCGAAGTATGAACCAGCGTTGTTTCTGGCCTATACATAGAGGCTTGCTGCCACGGCGTATGAACTTTTCGGGCAGACGATATCGCAACCAGTCGCTGGTAACGCCAAGCACGTCAACATCGCTAGCTTCGAGACCGATCTCTTCGTGGAGTTCACGAAACATCGCATCGACAGGGTCTTCACCCTGCAGCACCCCACCCTGCGGAAACTGCCAGCCTCTGGCGCCGACACGACCACCAAGCAACAGCTTGTCGTCGTCGTTCGCAAGGATGATGCCCACATTCGCACGGAACCCGTCGGCGTCAATCCAATCGTTGCTCATTGCAACCGTACTAAAACTCTAACTGCCGTTTACTTTACACTATCCTTCGCCAATCGCCCCAGGAGATTTTCGTTGTTCGCAGGTCGCAAGAGAGTCCTGTTTCTCGTCCTGCTGCTGCTCGTTGCCGGGTCGTTCTTGGTCGCGCTGGCGTCAGGCAGCGCTGAAGTCAGCCTGACTGAAATGCTCGGAGCCCTGCGCGGCGAGGCGAGCAACCAGGTTCGGTCACTCGTCATCGATCTGCGACTGCCACGGGCGATGACCGCGTTTGCTGTTGGCGGCCTGCTGGCCGTGGCTGGCGTCCTGATGCAGGTATTGCTGAGAAATCCGCTGGCCGAGCCCTACATATTGGGGAGTTCCGGCGGCGCGGCCGTCGCCGCCCTGCTTGCGATGATGCTTGGCTTCGGCAGCGCCGTGGTCGACCTGTCCGCATTTGGCGGCGCAATGGCGGCAACTTTGCTGGTGTTCTCGATCGCTCACGGCACGGGTAGCTGGACTCCGACCAGGCTACTTCTGACAGGCGTCGTTCTGGCCGCCGGATTCAGCGCAGCAACGACGCTGATCCTCGCACTCACACCCGATCAGAACCTGCGCGGCATGCTTTTCTGGCTAATGGGTGACCTCAGCTTCGCGTTCGAACCCGCACGGTGCTTATGGCTACTCGGCCTGCTGGTTCTCGGTGGCACACTGGGTGCAAGGCACCTGAACGTTTTGTCACGCGGCGAGTTGCAGGCCTCAATAGTCGGCCTGCCCGTGCGTGGCGCTCGCTATCTGATCTTCGCTGCCGCCGCCCTCGCGACGGCGATTTCCGTTACAACCGTCGGCGTGATCGGCTTTATAGGTCTGGTGGTCCCGCACCTTGTTCGGCTCGTCGCCGGTAGCGACCATCGCGTCGTATTGCCAGCGTCGGCGCTGGCGGGCGGTGCAATGCTGGTGGTCGCCGACACGTTGGCACGAACCGTGATGGCGCCTCGACAGTTGCCGGTGGGAGCGTTGACCGCAGCGATCGGCGTACCGCTATTTCTTATACTAATGAGCCGCGTACGCCAGGAGCGCTATCGATAACCAGCCCGTTCAACCAGCAGCCTGACCTCCTCGTCGCGCCAGCCTGCAAGCGCCAGGTTCTTGCCGTTCGACGAACCCGGCTCCGCCAGCGGGTTCTCGGCCAGCAGCCAGTCTACGAGCGTCTGTGCGGATTCAGCTTGCCGAGCATGTCGGGCAACACCGATTCCGTCGATGTCAGCGTAAAGCGGCTGCGGGGTGATCGTCGACAGCCCCGCAAGATCGATTGAACTGGAAACAACGCCGTACTGGCAGGTCCCAGAACGCAATGCGTTAACGAGCTTTGTTTCAGTGGTAAAAGGAGATGCCGCCAGGTTTCTTACCAAGGCCCGAGCCATGCGTTCCGCCGGCTTCAGACCGATGTCCTCGATCAGCATTGCAATGAGAGTGCGATTGACCGGAAGTACGGAGGACGAAACACAAACTTTGCCGCGCAAGTCAGAACTTGCGAGATCGCCATAGGCGTCTGCCAGCGCATCCGAAGCACCCGGTGCAACCCCAATGACCGCGAAGCGGACGCCAATCGCGGCCCACATGCCGTCCGGGTCTTTCAGAAGGGAGGGCACCGCGGCGAAAGTGGGTGATGTCAGCGGTCTCAGCGCCCCTTCATCAGCCGCTCGCCAGACATCTATCACCGTGCTTGTTACCAGCACGTCTGCCGGCGGCGTGCCCTCATTGTTAATGACATTCCTGGTATTCGAAACGCTGTCTGCGATTATCAGTGTCACCGGTATGCGGGTCGCAGCCGTGAATGCAGAAAAGGCCTCAGTCAATGAGGGTTCATGTTCGGGGCTCGCGTAGACAACCACCGGCTGCGGCGACGGCCCGGGATCGCCCGCGTTGCACCCGGCAACAAGGAGTACGCCCAGCAATACGATTATCGACAGTTGTTTCATGCGGTCTCTACGACTACGCGATCACGACCCGCTGACTTCGCCGCATACAGAGCAACATCGGCGCGCGCGATCAGTGCATCACCGACGGTTTTGAGATCATCGGCATCGGGTGCCGGCTGTATCTCGGAGATACCGATCGAGGCCGTGATCGTTACCTCGTCTCCACATGGCAGCTCTATGGGTGTCTCCGACACGGCTGCACGGATGCGCTCGGCGAGGAGCATTGCAGAAGCGATATCGGTTCCAGGTAACAGCACGACAAACTCCTCACCACCGTAGCGCGCGGCGACGTCACTCGCACGCACTTGTGATTCGATTCTCTGCGCGATTTCCCGCAGCACTGCATCACCCGCAGCATGTCCCCAGTTATCGTTGACGCGCTTGAAGTGATCGATGTCCAGCATCAGGCATACGAGGCGAGCGCCATCGCGACGCGCCCGCGCCAGCTCTTCGTTGAGACGCACACTCAGGTAACGGCGATTGTGCCAGCCGGTCAATACGTCTGTGAATCCGCTGCGTAACAGGCGGGCGCGGTTCACCGAATTCTCAATGCAAAAGGAGGCGATAACGCCCAAATGCTCCAGAAAATCGGTCGCAAGCTTAGCCGTAAATCGTTGCGGGTCCGGGCTGCACAGATTGATACTTCCGAGCAGCTTCTGTCGGAACGTCAGCGGAATTATTGCAATGCTCCTGGCTTCCGCTGCGCCAGGACAGATTAGCTGATGGTCACAATGGGCGAACGCTCCGAGCCAGGGTCGGTGCAGATGAATGAACTGTGGCGCAAGACCCGTCATCGATTCGACTATCAGCAGGGTTTCGAAGTCTTCTGCCGGCGTGCCGTTGGCGAGAAGCAGGTGGCGGATATCATGATCCGGGTCGCATAGTACGAGACTGACGTAATCAAGACCGAAGCTGATTCTCAGTCCCTCGGTCAGCGCATAGATCAGCGCATCGAGTGTCTCCGCCTGCAGCAATCGTAGCTCACGCCGATGTGTTCGCTGCATCTTTTCATCGTTGCTTGCTATCGCCGCAGTCTGAGCGTCGAGCTGGCGCCGGGTCGCTTCGAGTTCTTCGCTGAGTTCTTTAACAGATGCCATTTTTTCAGCCTCGCAACGCGAGGTAATCGCGGCCTTTCTGCATGAGTTCGACGAATGCCTGTTCGTCTCCACCGGCGACCGTCTCACGAATCCTGTTCGCCGCATCGCAAAGGGCGTCGAGCGGACCAAGGCCAAACTTGTTCAGATTCTGAATCTCAAAATACAGATGCGGGTTATCCCCCGCTACCGCCGCCGATACGAGCAGCTGCGAATCGAAGGTCGTGGATGACATCTGCGCCAGTTTTGGAGCGGCTTCACCGCTTTCCGCCAGCGCCGTAAAAAATGCAATGTTCAAAGCATGTGACAGGCCAAGGACATAGGCGATAAGTCGATCGTGATCCTCCAGGCTCATATCGAGTTGCTCGACCATCGTCGATGCAAACAACTGCTTCGCCGCCGCCGTTGCATCCTTGTCGCCGACATCACAGAAGATCAGGTGCCGGCCTGACAGCAGCCGTGTGTCAGGGCCGTACATCGGATGCAGTGAGGTCACGCGACACCCCGCCCTTTGCAGTTCGCGCAGCCCGTCCATAAGCGGCGACTTCAAACTGCCAATATCAAACACGAGTCCTCTGGGTTTCAGAACCGCAAGCTGTGCGAGTATGCGTCCAGAGACCGCCAGCGGTGCAGCGACGACAAGGTAGTCGAAATCCACACCAGCGTCGGTCCAGTTGCTGAACTGGCCGGGTGCATCGTCAAGACTCGTGTCGGCGACGACCGTCTCGAAGCCCTGCGAGGCGAAGAATCCAACAAACCAGCGTCCCATCTTGCCGGCGCCACCTATAACCAGCGCACGACGACCATTGCCTTTGCCTTCCGCAATGACCCTTTCGCGCTCCTGGCTCTCTAGTGAAGTCAGAATCAGCTGTTGTAACAGGCCTTCGACCAGGTCCGGATCGACCCCAAGATCCATTGCCTGTTGCCGACCCATGTCGAGCACATCTTTCTCACGCGCATAGTCCCGCGTACCCGCCCCGGTACTCAGTTTGCTCTTGCCAATCTCACCTACGACGTTCTGGCGTTCGGCGATAAGCTCGACCAGCTGCCTGTCGATAGCGGAGAGGTTTTTTCGGAGATCTTCAAGAGTCATTAATGAACGCTGTATTTTCAATTGCCCGAGGGGCCCTGTTTTACAGCAGACTCGTGCGCAGTGAAAGCCGGCCCGAAGATTTTCGGGCCGGCCGGGTCGCCTGAGCGACTACTTCATATTGCTAGTGTCGGTGCCTGCGCCGCACGTCGCGATCCTGGTGTCGGTAGTAATCGCGGTTATTCGCGAAGCGATCAGCGCGACGATGCTTACGCTTGTCGATACGCTCCCAGCGGTAGATATCGAACACGCGGTTCCACGTGAGGTGTCGGTGCCTGCGAACACGATTGTGCTTGTACCAGTGCCGGAACGCCTTGTTTCGTTTCAGCCAGTACGGCATCTGCTTCGCGCGTCGCTGCTCAAATTGGTAGTGGACAGACGGCTGGTACGCGATACGCACCTCATTGTGAGCGGCGGCCTCGGGAGCATCCAGAAGCAGCAGTCCACCGGCTACTAGCGCTACAGTAATGATCTTGTTCATATCAGTCTCCAGTTCCTTATCCTTGGTACGGCTCAACAATACGTCGCCGCACATGAACCAAAAATGAAGGCAAGCTATTGTTTAGAAAAGATTTATGAACAAGACGTGAACGACGCCGGGAGCGTTTCTTTGTGCCGACTGTCGCGCGTCAAGCAATCATGCGAATATGCGCCAACAACCACTAACACTCGCGATTGGAGCAATGAATCAATGAAGACACGTGCTGCTGTTGCCTGGGAAGCAGGCAAACCTCTCGAAATTGAGATGCTGGATCTCGAAGGACCGAAGGCCGGCGAGGTACTACTCAGGAACATCGCCAGCGGCGTCTGCCACACAGATGCATTCACTTTGTCTGGCGAAGACCCCGAGGGCATTTTTCCGGCGGTACTCGGGCATGAAGGCGGCGCTGTTGTCGAAGAAATCGGTGCGGGCGTCACGTCAGTTGCGGTCGGCGATCACGTCATCCCGCTATACACGCCGGAATGCGGCGAATGCAGTTTTTGCACCTCGGGAAAAACCAACCTGTGTCAGGCTATTCGCGTTACCCAGGGCCAGGGATTGATGCCGGATGGCACCTCGCGCTTCTCGCACAATGGCAAAACAATCTATCACTACATGGGTACGTCAACGTTTAGCGAGTACACCGTTTTGCCGGAGATTGCCGTTGCCAAAATCAGCAAGGACGCACCACTGGAAAAGGTTTGCCTGCTTGGCTGCGGAATCACCACGGGTATTGGCGCTGTACTGAACACAGCCAAGGTAGAGCCGGGAGACACCGTAGCTGTGTTCGGACTCGGCGGAGTCGGCCTCAGCGTCATCCAGGGCGCCACCATTGCGAAAGCAGGCAGAATCGTCGCTGTCGACATCAATACCGACAAGTTTGAACTTGCAAGACAGTTGGGCGCGACTGATACCGTAAATCCGAACGATCATGATGCGCCCATCCAGGACGTTATCGTCGAGCTTACAGGTGGCGGCGTAGACTATTCGTTCGAGTGCGTAGGCAATACCAACCTGATGCGCTCAGCCCTTGAATGCTGTCACAAGGGCTGGGGCGAGTCGGTCATTGTGGGCGTTGCGGGTGCCGGTCAGGAAATTTCGACCCGGCCCTTCCAACTCGTGACGGGTCGCGTATGGCGTGGCACAGCCTTCGGTGGCTGCAAGGGCCGCTCGCAGCTTCCAGGAATGGTCGACCAGTATATGGACGGCGACATCAAGATCGACGAATTCATAACCTATACAATGCCGCTTGAGGACATCAACAAAGCCTTTGATCTGATGCATGAAGGCAAAAGCATCCGTTCAGTAATCCACTTCTGACGACGAGGCCCGCTATCCAACACCAGCTGGAAGTGCATTGACTCGTATTGCTGTCGCGACGACCTCGCAGTTAGCTGCTGACGCTGCAGAGGAAGTGGCCGCGCTCGGCGGCAATGCGGTCGACTGCGCGCTGGCGGCCGCGCTATTTTCGATCAACACCGAACCAGGCGTCTGCGCGCTCGCCGGCAGCGCTTTCATTACCATCTGGCGTGCCGGCGATGAGCCGGTGACGATCGACGGCAATGTCGCTGTCCCTGGCGCAGGCTTGACGGATGCGCAACGCGGCCATGGCGCCGTTAGCGTCACCCTGGACTACGGCGGCGGCATAACGACACTCGTTGGACCTGGTTCTGTCGCCATACCCGGCACGCTGGCAGCGATGGAGCATGCGTGGAAGCGTTACGGCAAAGCGTCCTGGGCGGAGATCTTTGCTCCGACCATTCGCGCCTGCCAGGAGGGATTCCCGCTCTCTGCTGCCTGCCTCTATTACCTAGGCTATTCGGGCGACTGTATTTTCGATCGCAGCGATGATGGTCACGCCGCGCTGCATAACGCCGAAGGATCGCTGCTGAATACCGGCGACACCGTTGTCGTACCTCACCTGGCAGACAGCCTTGCTCAAATAGCCAGGGAGGGCGCGCAGAGCTTCTACCAGGGCGATATCGCCGCCGCAATTGCCCGCCATTGCAGGGAAGGCGAAGGCATGCTGACCATGGATGATTTGCGGAACTATCGTGCGATTGAACGATCGCCTATTCAAACTGACGTAGGCCGCTGGTCCATCGCGAGTAACCCGCCACCCGCGGTCGGCGGCAGCGTGCTCGCGGCGATGCTGCTGGCCTGCAAAGATCTCTCCGGCGACCGCTGGTCGAAAGCAGATCTCGCGCAGCTCATTGGCGCACAACACGCCTGCCTGGATTTTCGCAAACGCAACCTTGATCTCTCCGACGATGTAGCTGCAGAGGCGGATCGCCTGCTGGAATCGGCGCGCAGCGGCCGCCTGCTCACTCGGTGGACTTCGGCTTCGACTGTTCACACGTCCGTGGTCGATAACGAAGGTACCGGCTGCGCGATTACGGCCTCTTCCGGCTACGGCTCTGGCGAAATGCCGGCCGGGACCGGTCTGTGGCTGAATAACTGCCTTGGTGAAATCGAACTCAACCGCCGCGGCCTCGAGGCCGGACCAACGGGCTCGAGACTGCCCTCAAACATGGCACCCAGCGTCGCGCGCAAGGACGGCGCAGTGCTGGCTGCTGGTTCCCCCGGTGCCGACAGAATCACGACGGCACTGCAACAATTTCTGATCAACTACCTGCTGCGTGAGATGCCGCTTGCGGACGCTATCGCCCATCCACGACTGCACGTCGATACCAGCGGTGAAGATGTTCGGCTAATGGCAGAGCCCGGCCTCGATCTTCCTGAGGTCGAATTGCCGCTGACCGAATTCCCCAGCCTGGTAATGTACTTCGGCGGCGTCGGCGCGGCTGTGTGCTTTCGCGACGGTCGCCTCGAGGCGGCAGCAGACCCGCGCCGTGCAGGTGGTGTATTCGTTTCTGCGATGCGATGACGATACGGCTAGCCACAATCACAATCGCAGTACTGATTGCCTGCCTGTCTACGCCACTAGCCGCACAGCAAACGATAACGCGCGGTAGCAACCTGTCCGCCGACATCGCACGCGATGGGCGCGTTGCAATCGATCTTGCGGGCGATATCTGGATCGTGCCTCCGGGTGGTGGCACCGCCAAATCCGTAACGCGAAAAATTAAGACCGCACAACGTCCGCGCTGGTCACCTGATGGCTCACGAATTGCCTATCAGGCCGTGGATCAGGGGTCGCCGGGGCTTTTCATCTACGAATTTACCTCGGGACAATCCAGCCGAATCAGCCACGGTGCTTCGTTCGACATGCGCCCTGCGTGGCACCCGGATGGCCAACGCATCGTTTACGCCTCGGATGCAACGGGCGAAGGCTTTGATTTGTGGGAGGTCGATCTGCCTTCCGGCCTTCGCTGGCGACTCAGCAGCCGACCCGGCGATGAAACGGACGCCGCATGGTCGTCGGATGGGCGTGACCTCGTGTATGTGCATCGGCTCGGCAATGAATGGTCCCTGATCCTGCGTCGCCATGGATTGCCTGAAGAAACGTTGCTGTCAACCACGGACAAACTGTCAGGGCCCTCCTGGCGGCCCGACAGCAGCCTGATCACCTTTGTTCGGCAGGGCGAGCTTGATACGAGAATCGATATGGTGATTCTTTCGCAGCCTCGGCTGATCCGAACCTACGCGCGCGATGAGGCCTTCGGGCAGGCGCCGGTGAGTTGGCTGGATCGGCACCGCATGCTATATACGGCAGGCGGCGAACTCCGGCAGCGCCTGTTCAACTCCTGGAACTCTATGGCACTCCCTTTTGAAGCCACGCTTGCGGCGGACAAGCCGAAGACGCGCGCGGAAACAATAAAGCGCCGGCCACTGGCGTGGATCGATGGGCCGCCCGGGCGCCTGATAATTCGGGCCGCGCGGCTGTACGACGGCGTCGGTGGCGGTTATCAGTTCGACCGCGATATCGTCATTGACGGCGGCCGAATTACGGCTGTGGAAGCGCACATCGATCGCAGTGGCGTTGTGGTTATCGACATGGGCGACCTCACGGTACTGCCAGGCTACATAGATGCGCGCGGCGATTTGTCAGGCCTGCATCCTCATTTGGGTGACCACGCTGGCCCCGTGTTGCTGACAGCGGGCGTAACCACCGTCGTCGCGACGCATGCCGAGCAAAAACGTCTGAATGCCTTGTGGGCTGGCAAGGCGATGCCAGGACCGCGCCTGCTGAGTCAGCGAAACTGGCCGCTCGCCGAGTTACGCTCCCAGGCAGACGCTACGACCCCTGGTTTGCCCGCACTGCTGCAGTCAAGGCAATCCCGTCTCGCAGATTTTTCGTCGCCGATCGCCCGGCGGTTCTCTGAGCCCATCGACCTGACAGGCAGTGCCAGTGATGCCGTCATCGCCAGCGACGAAAACGGTCTACCGGCGGGGATCGGCCTGCACGCAGAGTTGCTCGCGCTGCATGCTGCAGGGCTGACACCGGAACAGGCGCTCAAGGCCGCGGGCGTTAACGCCGCCGCCGCCCTCAAGCTGGACCCGTTACTCGGACGAATCGCAACAGGCGCGGCCGCCGACCTGGTATTTGTTGACGGGGACCCGCTGTCGGCGATCGAAGATGCGCTGAAAATAGTCGCGGTAGTTCGGAACGGTCGCTTCTTCAGTGTCAGCGGGTTGATCGATCGCGTTCCAATCACGGAAAGTGTCGAATAAATTGACAAAATATGACATTCACGAGGGCGGCCGGCCATTTCTTCAAAAATTCGTAATGTCAGCATCAGTGCCTCAAAGACCATATCGTGTGTTGCTCAATTGCTACTGGCACACTTTTACATAGGTATCATGTGCTTGTCGGGGCCTCTTAGTACAACAGGTGATGCGCCAGGCCTGAGAAACGTCGGGATTTCTTACAGAACCGCCCCAAAATCGGCATCTCGATCGACTATGCGACTACTCGCGCGAGCCCACACGGGCCCTCGCGATACCTTGGCACAGGAATTGCTTTTAATACCTTGCCCAAGCGAAGTGTAACTGCAGTAGGTAATGAAAACGGCCAGGTACAGGATTTAGACGCCAGAAGAAAAATAACTACAAAAACAATAAGATCGAGATCCAATAATAATAATTATTCTCTGTCGCCGGTTACCGTATTCGCAGTTACCTCTTTTGATAAGAAAGAGAACCTGGCCCCGCCGCTAACGCCGCGGGGCTTTTTCTTTGGCAGAATAAAACCCTGGACGCCCGCAGTGCCAGTACGCTTCGTGGCTGATATCAACAAAGGGGGACCCGCTAATGCGAAGCCGATCCGTAAGCCGTGTTGCCTTGCCGGCGCCAGCAGGCGGCCAATCTGCGCGAGCCGGTCAGTCTGTACAAGACAATGTGGCCGCCTCATCCGCGGAAAACGCATCAGTGCTGCCAAGCCCGGTTTACCGGGCAGCAGTCGCGAAAGAGCTGCGCAGCGAGACAGATCGTTTCGCGCTGCGGCCCCACAAGTCAGGTTGATACCTTGAAAAACGTCGCCCTCGCAATACTGTGTCTCGCACTAGCCGCCTGCGGAGGCGAAGCAGATTTCACCGAAGCCAGCGTCGCCGGCCTGCATGATCGGCTGCAGCGCGGCGAGCTTTCATCCGAGAAACTCGTGCAGTGGTATATCGACCGTATCAACGCGATAGACAGAGCCGGGCCTGCGCTGAATTCGATTATCGAGATCAATCCGGACGCTCTGCGTATCGCTCGCTCGCTGGACAATGAATGGCGAACATCGGGCCCGCGCGGCCCCTTGCACGGATTGCCGGTTGTGCTCAAAGCCAATATAGACACGGCCGACCAGATGTACACAAGCGCCGGTTCGCTCGCTCTAGCAGAACATTCGCCATCGACCGATGCGTACGTCGTGAAGCGGCTTCGCGATGCCGGGGTCGTGATTCTTGGCAAGGCTAACCTTAGCGAGTGGGCGAACTTCCGATCGACTCGCTCTTCCAGCGGCTGGAGCAGCGTCGGCGGCCAGACACGCAATCCTTACGACCCGGCTCGCTCGCCGTGTGGTTCATCGAGCGGTTCGGCCGTTGCCGTCGCGGCCAATCTGACGGTCCTCGCGATTGGCACAGAAACTGATGGATCCGTAGTCTGTCCGGCCGGCATCAACGGCATTGTCGGCATTAAGCCAACCCTCGGTCTGGTCAGTCGCAGCGGCATAATCCCGATCGCTGCAAGTCAGGATACTGCCGGCCCTATGGCAAGATCCGTGCGCGATGCAGCCTTCCTGCTAAATGCGATGACCGGAATTGATGCCGAGGACCCGGCAACTGCAGCAGCCGAAATACACCACGACTATTCGTCTAACCTCACAGCCGACGGAGCAAGCGGCAGGCGCATCGGCGTGCTTCGTTCTTATCGTGGCGCTGGCTCGAATCCGGATGTCGAGGCTATTCTCGAGAAGAGCATCGGGGTATTGCGGGAATCCGGCGCCGAGATTGTCGATGACATCAATTACACCGCAGCAAATATGCGCGAGGCAGAGTACTCCGTGCTGCTGTACGAGTTCCGCGCCAACCTGAACAGTTATTTGGAGACATCGAATGCCCCGGTAAGAAGCTTGGCCGAGGTTATCGCTTTCAACGAAGCGCACGCTGCCCGCGTGATGCCGGTCTTCGGACAGGAGCTGTTGCTGCTCGCAGAGCAACAGGGACCATTGACCGACGCTGCCTATCTGCAGGCACTGCAGACCAGCAAACGCGAGGCGAAAGCGGCGCTGGATGAGGCGATGCAAGAGTTCAATCTCGATGCGCTCGTAGCCCCGACCAACGGGCCGGCCTGGATGATCGACCACATCAACGGTGACAACTTTGAAATCAGCAGTTCGTCGCTGGCCGCGATATCCGGCTACCCCAGCATTACGGTTCCCGCGGGACAGATTGGCGGCCTTCCTGTCGGCATCTCTTTTATTGGAAAGCCCTGGAATGAGAAACAGCTCATAGAGATTGCCCATGCTTTTGAGCAAGCTACAAAGGCAAGAAAAGCGCCCGTTAACTAATTACCTGGTCGACCCGATGTTCAAAGCCGTACGTATTTCAATTTTGCTGTTCGTGCTGTTCTTCGTGGCCGTGAGCACCTGGCTCACGCAGGCGCGAAGCACTGACTGGAACAACAGCCTGTGGGTCAAGGTGTACCCGATAAACGGCGACAACACTGCCGATTCTGCAAAGTATATCGAAGGTCTCGAGCTCCGCGACTTCGAGGATATCGAGGTTTTCCTGCAGCAAGAAACAGGCAAGTACGCCGCTAGCATCGCGCGACCCGTACGCATTGAACTCGGCCAGCCGATCGGCGAACAGCCGCCCGAGCTGGACGGCGAGCCCAACGGACTTTCAGTGATGTTGTGGTCGCTGAAAATGCGCTGGTGGGCGAGCAACATCACCGATGAACAGGACCGCATAGATCCCGACGTCAGGATTTTCGTGCGTTACCATACGCCCAACGCGAACGTTGAACTGGAGAACTCTGTTGGCCTGCAGAAGGGAATGGTTGGCGTCGTCAATGGCTTCGCAGATCGCCGCTATCGAGGCACGAACAACGTTATTATCGCGCACGAATTTCTGCACACGCTCGGAGCGACAGACAAATACCATCGTGCCGATGGCCAACCGCTGGTTCCGGAGGGGCTCGCAGAACCGGACCGCGTTCCACTCTACCCTCAGCGCCTCGCCGAAATCATGGCCGGACGAATAGCACTTGCCGACAACGATGCCGTCATCCCCAAAAGCCTGAAGTTCGCGATTATCGGGCCAAAGACGGCCCGCGAGATCAACCTGATTGACTGACACCGCTTTTTCTGCGCTGCGCCGTGAGCTACGCTCGGCGCATGGCGAGCGACGATTCAGTTAAGTTCTCATGTGACAATCTTCGGGTGAGCGTACCCGGACGCCTACTCGTGGGCGATCTTTCCTGGCAAGCCGAGCCCGGCCAATTGATCGCCGTCCTTGGGCAGAACGGGTCTGGGAAATCGATGACCATGCACACCGTCGCTGGACTGCGCGCTCCCGAAGCCGGTGCGGTTGTTCTAAATGGCCAGCACCTAACCACCACACCGCGACAGGAAATCGCACGGCATCTAGCGCTGCTTCCACAGCATGTCGACGATATCTTTCCGGCCACAGTACTCGACACAGCAATGATCGGTCGTCATCCGCATATCGGCCGACTGAACTGGGAGTCCGATCACGATTTCTCTGTAGCACGTGCAGCGCTTGCGGCGGTCGGCCTGCAGGATCTGGCCGAGCGCGATGTGCTGACACTGTCGGGTGGCGAACGGCGACGACTTGCTATCGCCCAGGTGCTGACTCAGGAACCGCAAATATACCTGCTCGATGAACCCACGAATCATCTGGATCCGCAACACCAGCTGGACGCATTGCAACTTTTCCGCGAAAAGGCCAACAATGGCGCCATAGTTCTGGCAAGCCTGCACGACGTTAACCTGGCGGTAAGGTACGCAGACCGCTGTCTGTTGCTTTACGGCGACGGGCGATGGGACCTTGGAGCGACCGATGAAATACTCGATACCGAGCGGCTCAGCGTGCTTTATTCGACACCTATGGAAGCGGTCCGCTGGCGTTCCCGACAGTTGTTCATCGCCTCAGGCGACAAAGCCCTTTAGATCGTCGAGATAGATTGCGTGTAACGCCGGATTTGCGGCGAGTACGGAACGTGTTGCCAGGGTCGGCTTGTGACCGTTCAGATCTGTAAACGCGCCGCCGGCCTCGGTCACGATGACCGATAACGCGGCAATATCGAGGATATTCACATCCGACTCAATCACGGCCTCGATTTTTCCCGCTGCCAGCAAATGATAATGATAGAAATCGCCGTAGCCCCGAATGCGATCCGCACGTTCGACGATGCGGCCCAGCGACGGCCAACCCGGGCTGCCTGCCAGTGATTTAAGGTTACCGACTGAAACCGCCGCACGATCGGGGTCCGATATTTCGCTGATCGACAGGCGATGGCCGTTAAGCCAGGCGCCCTGGCCTTTCTCGGCCCACGCCAATTCGTCCATCATCGTGCCGCTGGACACACCGAGGATAATTTCACCCTTGTGCATCAGTGCTATTTGCGTGGAAAAAAACGGATACTGACGTACGAAACCCTTGGTGCCGTCAATCGGATCAACCAGCCACAAATATTCCGCGTCGTCCTGGGTTCGGCCAGTCTCCTCACCATAGAAACCATGTTCGGGAAAGCGCTCCAGCAGCAGGTTGCGTATCGCCTGCTCGCATTCGACGTCGGCCTGCGTGACCGGTGTTCTGTCCGCTTTGGTAGTTACCGTGAAATTGCCGCGGTAATAATGACGACTGATCGCGGCCGCTTCTTTCGCCGCCGCCAGCGCGACCTGCAAATACCCGGATGCGCTACTCTCGATATAAAGTCCCACCGTTATTATCCTGCACTGCATTTGAACCGGCATCACTATGGCCATATGCACAGCAATTGACAAGCTGTCGGCGCGACCCCGATACCAATCATGCTTGACAGTCTCGCAGCACCTGCCTATCGTCTCTGCTTCATCTGGTGAACCCGAAATGGCTTGTTTCGGGTGAACGGGAAGCCGGTGTCACGCAATCGAGCAGTTTTCAATCGCGTTATTCCGGCGCTGCCCCCGCAACGGTGATCGAGTCAAGACCGTAACCCCTGTGTCGCGGACCGTATTAGCAACGGTCGAAGATGCAGAGCCACTGCGACGAAGCAAACTGTCGCGGGAAGGCGTTACGTCAGGAGAAATCCGCTCGTCAGCCCGGAGACCGGCCGGATGAAACGCGAATGGCGCGGCGGGCGCATGTTCGGGCGTGCGATCCTCGCGTCCAACCTTCTTCCGTACCGTTCAAGATCCGAAACGTATTCGCGTGCGGGCGGCACGCAAGGAAGGAAGGTCATCAAATGAGACCGACGAGTACAATTGCGCTCCTGATGGCGCTGTCCATGCCATTGAATTCGGCTGCTGGCGATATCACGCAGGGCGAGACGATCATAGTCACAGCTACGCGAACGCCTATTCAACAGGCAGATGCTACGGTTCCTGTAACTGTAATCACGCGCGAAGACATTGAACTGTCGCTGGCGTCTGACGTATCTGAATTACTGCGCTTCCAGGCGGGCATCGACATCGGGCGCAGTGGCGGCCCGGGACAGGCAACATCGATATTCCTGCGCGGCACCGAGAGTAATCACACGCTTGTGCTTATCGATGGGGTGCGCATGAACCCGGGCACGATCGGTGGAGCTGCAATACAGAATATCTCGCCAGAGATGATCGAACGCATCGAAATTGTTAAGGGTGCGCGCTCAGCGCTGTTTGGAACTGATGCGATAGGCGGCGTGATCAACGTAATCACACGTCGAACTGAACAAGGCTATTTCGAAGGCGGTGCCGGTAGCGGCAGCTTCGCCTCGCAGTCGGGCCATGTCTCCGGCGGCAACCGTACCCGGAATACGGAGTTCGGCGTCAATCTCGACTGGCAGAGTACTGATGGTTACGCGCCGCGTATCGATTCTGACCTTGAGCGCGGCTACGACAACCTGTCTGCCAACCTGTATGCGTCGCAACGGCTCGGAAGAAATGAACTGAGTCTCCGACACTGGAGCGGAGCAGGACACGTCGAATACCTCGACTTCTTCCTCAATCCTGTCGACCAGGATTATGAAAACGCGGTGACATCACTGGCACTGGACTCGCGGCTTTCGTCTGCTGCCAACAGCAAGCTGGTCGTGTCATTCACGCAGGACGAAATTCAACAGCAGCAGTCGCCCGATTTCGTTAACTCCGAAAGGCTGAGCCTCGACTGGCAATACAGCCATGCCATGGAGAGTCACACGATTACCGGCGGCGTATTTCTTGTTGATGAAGACGCTAGCACCCTGTCCTTCGGCTCCGGTTTCGACGAGCGAACCCGCACGCGGGCACTGTTTCTTCAGGACCAGCTGTCGCTGGGCCGACATCGCGGTTTCGTCGCAGTACGACTCACCGACCATGAAAATTTTGGCAACCAGGCAACCTGGAACGCCGAATACGCTGTCGCCATCAACGATGCATTAACGCTAAACGTGGGTCTGGGTCATGCATTCCGAGCCCCGGATGCCACCGATCGATACGGTTTCGGCGGCTCGCCCGAGCTGCAGCCGGAAGTCGCCGACGAGCAGCAGGCAGGGCTTCGCTATGTCGCGCGCGCGCGCCACAGTTTCAGCTTCGAGCTGTACTCTAACCGAATCGAAGACCTCATCGAATTCGACTTCCAGACGTTTACTTTGCAGAACCTGGACGAAGCCAGGATCCGCGGGGCGCAATTTGGCTACGAGTACCGCGGTGACAGCTTTGTACTGCGGGCGGATTTCGTGAAACAGCGTGCTGAGAACGCAACCACTGGCGCGCGCTTGCTGCGGCGTGCTGAAGAAACCGCAACGATCAGTTATACGCAGAGTATCGGAACACATCGTGTGGGACTATCGGTACTCGCGAGCGGCGACAGGCAGGATTTCGGTGCTGTTGGGCTCCCTGGCTATGTTGTGGCGAACCTGACGGGCTTGCTACAAATTAGTGACCAGTGGCAACTCAACGCTCGCATTGAAAACCTCACAGACACGGATTATCAAACCGCTGCGAACTACCGCATGCAAGAAAGAAGCGGCTTTCTCGAACTCCGATACCGCTGGCAATAGGGACGAACAAGAACATGGGAAATCGGCTCAGCAATATTTATACACGCACAGGCGACGACGGCACGACCGGCCTTGGCGATGGCAGCAGGACGTCCAAAGACAGCGCGCGCGTTGAGGCCTACGGAACAGTAGATGAAGCCAACAGCGCGATCGGTATGGTGCTCGCCGCAGGCGACGTACCGGAGGCAGTGCGGCTCTGCCTGGTCGAGGTTCAGCATGACCTGTTCGAACTCGGCGGCGAGCTCTGCATACCGGGACACGTTGCGATCAGCAATGACTTCATTGAACGCCTCGAGAACCAGCTCGACGGCTTCAATGATGACCTGCCTCGTCTGAAGGAATTCATTTTGCCCGGTGGCGGCCAGTCTGCTGCAGCTTGTCACCTGGCCCGCACTATCGTGCGCCGTGCGGAGCGGCGCACCTACACGTTGGCTAATATTGAGGACGTACGCCCTGAAGTCGTCAAGTATCTGAATCGGTTGTCAGATTTGCTATTCGTGCTGGCCCGCGTTATCGCGAGGGCAGAGTCCGGTACAGAGGTCCTCTGGGACAGGAATCGACTGTAGGAGCCGGCGACCGTCGCATTGTCGCGCACTGTGACGCGCTCCTAAAGCTTCATGCTCATCGACATGGCCGCTGCGGTACAAAGGCTTGAAAACCCGGCGCCGCTCCGGATAGCGTTCGGCGCCTCTGCAGCAAATCGCTGGCGATAGCAGACCGTATCGCGGCGCGTATTCTCAGCGGCCACCAAATGCGTCGCGATTAAAACGCGCTTGTTGCAGCGCCAGGCACATCGCACCGCCCGCCAGGATCAATCGGGGAGTCGCGCGGGCAATTTCGTCGGCTGGAAGCAGGAAGAGATTACCGTATAGATTGGCAGCGACATCGGGCCAACGCTGCCATTCTTCGAAAGCATCGTCACCAGCGTCAGTACTCGCGAGCATCACCTCAGGATTGCGATCCACAACAGCCTCCACCGAAACCCCCGGCGCAAGGTTATCGAGGTCTGCGAATATATTCTGTCCGCCGCAAATTTCGATCAGCTCGCTCACATAGTGTTCATTGTTAACGGTGTACAACGGCCTGGCCGATACCTGGTAGAAGACGCTGATAGTCGACCTACCCTCCTGTGCCCGTCGAAGCTCGCCAAGCGCCTGCTTAAAATCCGCCGCGACCCTCTTCGCTTTTTCCAATCGACCCGTCAGCTCGCCGATCCGCAGTAACGCTGCACTGACGTCGTCCAGACCCCGGGTTCGTATTGTCTCCACGGCGTAGCCTGATTTGCGAAGCTCGTCGACCGCATATTTGGGTGTGCCGCTTTCCCAGACCAGCAACAAGTCGGGATCGAGCAGCGTAAGCTGCTCCTGGTCAACGGTGAATGCATCGCCAACCACAGGCAGTTTGCGGGCTGCCGGCGGAAAATCGGACCAGGCACTTACGCCGACCAGCGCGTCACCCGCGCCGACGGCAAAAACGAGTTCAGTCAGGTTGGGCGCCAGCGTCACGATGCGCTCGTAGACCAGCGGTTCTGTTCGACTTTGATCTGCGTCCTGGCACGCACACAAAGCCGCAGCCAGGACAGCCAGCGCAAACACCCGGCTCAACGGGTCAGGCCGTACAACGTCATGGCAGAGATGATTACAGCCCAGATAATGAGCTGGCGAAACACAAGCTGATTCGCCGACTTCGCCCCGCGCACGCCGCGCTCGGTGATGCTTTCGTCGGGCTTGTCGCCGAGTGCCAGCGCTGCCGTGCCCACGCGCGCGAGCAGGTGTTCGCTTTGCTCGGAGGTCGTCGCGTCACGTTCCTCCGTAGGCGCGCGCATTGCCGCAATTGCCTCATCAAAATGACCGGCAGCAGCGTAACCCATTGCGGAAAGGCGCGCAGGAATCCAAGCGAGCCAGCCATGAAGCATAACCGCGGCGTCGCGAATGGCCGCAATACTGCCGGCGGTTTCGGAGTCGCTTTCTCGCGCCGCGGTAAACACGGCCCGGCGCCTTATCAGATCAGTCACCCGATAGGCCCAGGCCGCAAGCGGCCCCAGCAGGACGAACCAGAAAACGACGGCGAACAAGCGATTATTAGCCTGAACGCAAACCGACTCCTCGACACGCTGTATGCGCTCGCGCGCATCGACAGGTACATCGCCCTCGACAATCGCTTTCGCCGCACTCTGTATGGCCTGCTCGTCTTCCGACTCCAGTGCCTTACAATACTCGTCCACTTCTTCACCAATATCACTCGGGCCGAGCGAGAAGAACAACACCGCGATTGCCAGTAGCAGGTAGGTAAAGCCAGCCAGCGTTCCGCCCAGAGCGAATATGACAAGGAATACCGGCAATACCAGCACCGCAGCCAATACCACTACAGGAATCAGCGCCGGCCAATTGGCAATGCGCTCAGTCTGCCTGAATCCGAAGTCGATGATGCGATCCAGCCAACGCATGCGGCGCCAGTGAAATAGTTGCGTTGCCAGACGTTCGACAACCAGTCCAATAAGCAGGGCAATCAGGTTCATAACTAATCAGCTCTTTGGCCAGCAGGGTTAGGCATAGGCGCCGACAATCAGCGCCCGCTCAGACCATCATACAATCGCAGCCAGTCGAAAGCAGGACCTGGATCGCTCTTGCGTCCGGGAGCAACGTCACAGTGACCCGCGATTTCCCTGGCGGTGATCGCCGGATACGCGCCGATAATCGCCGTTAATAATGCTGTGAGCGTGTTGTACTGCCGATCGTCGTACGGCGTTTCATCCTCGCCCTCCAGCTCGATCCCGATCGAATAGTCATTACAGCGTTGTGCACCGCGAAAACAGGATTCTCCGGCGTGCCAGGCCCGTGCGGTTAGCGGCACGTATTGGGTCACGATTCCATCCCTTCGAACCAGCAAATGCGCGGAAACCTGCAGCGCGCGAATCTCTCCAAAGTACGGGTGCGCGTCGTAATCCAGGGAATTGGTAAATAACGCGTCAATTTCCGGCCCTCCGAATTCTCCAGGCGGCAAACTGATACCGTGAAGCACCACCAGCTCGGGTTCGACCCCGGGTGGACGCGCATCCTGATTTGGGCTGGAGCACTGGACGGCGGGCTCAACCAGGCCAGTGACCGGCGAAACTTCAAATTGCGTTTGCATGGACTCGCTACCTTCGCCACGATTGCATCATCGACCGGGAGGAAACATAGTAAACCATGCCTCGAACCAGACTCCACATTGCCACAAAATTCGGCGCGAACTCGATACTCGAAGTCGATGCCGACAAAGCGCGCTACCTGAGCCGGGTGATGCGCTTGCGCGTCGGCGACTGCGTCACGGTATTCGACGGCCGTGGCGCGGAATACCTGGCGACGATAGCCACGATCGGCAGATCGAGCGCAACGCTCCACGTTGGCGAGGAAACGACGACCAACACCGAGTCAAATTTACGATTACACCTCGTTCAGGGCATCTCGCGCGGTGAGCGCATGGACTTCGTTGTGCAAAAGGCCACCGAACTGGGCGTCAAACGAATTACGCCGGTCCTGACCGAATTCGGTGTGGTGAAACTGGATACGGCACGAGCCGAGAAGCGCCGCGAGCATTGGCAGAAAGTTGCTGCCAGCGCGTGTGAGCAAAGTGGCAGGGTCCGACTACCGTTGATCGACACGCCGATCCCTCTGAAGAACTGGTTCGGCAACAAGACGCAGCAGATCGACACCGAAATCATTCTGAAACCCGGCGCAGCAATAACGCTGACTGGCATCGCAGAACCCGCGACGAAGGTGTGCCTGCTGATCGGTCCCGAGGGTGGATTCAGCGACAACGAATTCGAGGATGCCGCGATCGCCGGCTTCCAGGCGGTGTCGCTCGGTCCGCGAGTTCTGCGAACTGAAACAGCGGCGGTTGCCGCGCTGGCCGTGATGCAGTCCTTGTGGGGTGATTTGAGCTAGCGCTATCGCGATTTCGATCAGGCCTGCTCGGTCTCGTCGGCCAACATGATCTCCAGCCTGTCGAGATCCGGAATCAATGGGTATTCATTGATCATGCGTACGCGACACAGTACCGGCGCATCGCTGGGCCAGCCCTCTTTCGCTTCCAGTTTCAGCACGTCCTTGTTGACACGCACGAGCTGCGGGAATCCCTGTGTGAGAATGCCGAAAAAACCGTTCTTTAGTTGCCCGGTGCTGGCGTAAAACACGACAATACGTGTGCGCCCGGTCGCAACCGGCATTTCGTTACCGAGAGCGCCTTCGAAGGAAATTACGGGTAGCGGCCGGCCGTTCCAGTTGACGTCGCCCAGCATCCACGGATGCGCAGCCGCGCCCGCCTGTGGCTCAGTGTAACGGACAACCTCGGCGACACAGGCACGCGGCACAATCAGGCGGTCGCCGGATAATGGCACGAGCAGGCTATACAGTTCGTCGGCCGCACTCATGGCAACTCTATTCCTTTGTCCTCGAGCTGCCGGCGAATCGCCTCGAGCAACTGCGAATCCTGGTAAGGCTTGCCGAGATAGTCGTTGACGCCAAGCTCGATCGCGCGGGCGCGATGTTTGTCACCCACACGCGACGTAATCATGATGATGGGAACGTCGGCGACCTGCGGATCATTTCGAACATGTGACGCGAACTCGTAGCCATCCATACGCGGCATCTCAATATCCAGCAGAATAACGTCAGGCTTATGATCATGCATGACACTTATCGCATCCAGACCGTCTTTCGCGGTAGTAACGCGCATGCCGTTTCTATGCAGGAAGCGTTCGGTCACGCGCCTTACCGTAATTGAATCGTCGACAACCAGCGCGAGAGGACGCGTATCAGTTGGCGTTGGTGCCGCATTCTTCAGTTCGACGACGGGAGCACCGGTCCTAACCAGTGCGTTGATGTCGAGGATCAGTATGATGCGTCCATCGCCGAGAATTGTCGCACCGGATATGCCGCGAATACCTGCGAGTTGCGGTCCGACCGCTTTTACGACCACTTCTCGGCTGGCCAGCATCTCGTCAACCAGAAGGGCCGCGGAATACTCGCCCGCCCGGACCAGGATTACCGGTACCGCCGTATCGTCCTCCGGAAGTTTCGCGGCCTGGCCACCCAGATACATACCAAGGTGCCGGAATTTGTAAGACTCCTCACCGTAGAGGTAGCTCGGCTCGCTCTGACTCAATAAATTCTCAAGCTCACCGCGCGGGATGCGGGCAACACCCTCAACGGTCGGCAATGGCAGGGCATACACTTCCTCGCCCGTGCGCACGATCAGTGCCTGTGTTATTGCCAATGTAAATGGCAACCGCACGGTAAAATTGGTGCCCTGATCGACGATCGACGAAATCCGCAAACTGCCGCCAAGTTTCTTGACCTCATTGGCAACGACGTCCATCCCGACGCCGCGCCCGGCAGACTGAGTTACGACACTGGCGGTCGTGAAGCCCGGTGTCAGAATGAGAGCCATGATCTCTTCATCGGTGACCTTGCTGTCGGGTTTCAGCATGTCGAGTTCATAGGCTTTACGCCGTATGGCATCTACGTCCAGCCCGCGGCCATCATCCGCAACGTCGATGACCATCTCCGCGCCTTCGCGATGCAGCCGAATTGTGATGCGCCCCATCGCCGGCTTGCCATCGGCCTGGCGCGTCGCCGGGTCCTCGATTCCGTGGACAACAGCATTGCGCAGCATGTGTTCGAACGGCGGCAGCATTTTTTCGAGAACCTGGCGGTCAAGTTCGCCGGACGCGCCCTCAACGGCCAGTTCTGCGCGTTTGCCGACCTCCTGAGCCGCCTGTCGAACAAGACGCGTCAGACGCGGAACATGCCTCTCGAACGGCACCATGCGGGTACGCATCAGTCCGTCCTGCAGTTCCGCCGTGACCCGCGATTGTTGAACGAGCAAGCCTTCTGCTTCGCTCGTCACCGATTTGAGGAGATCTTTCAGGCTTCCGAGGTCGCTTGCAGACTCCGCAAGTGCTCGGGACAACTGCTGAATATTCGAATAACGATCGAGCTCTAACGGATCAAAGTCTCGCGCCACCAGCGTGTCCTGATGGCCGTGCATTATTTGCGCCTCGGTCTCGATCTCCAGCTTCCTGAGCTGTTCACGCAGACGCGAAATAGTCTGCTCCAGTTCGTCGACATGGAATTCGAATGAGCTCACCTGCTGATCGAGGCGCGAATGGTAGATGCTGATTTCACCCGCCGCATTCAGCAAGTCCTCCAGCAGATCCGCGTCGACTCGAGCAAATTCCTGGCGCTGCTCCGGCGCACGCAACGGCCGCACGTCGGCAGCAGCGCGAGGCTCGGTTTCATCTTGCTGCGCCTCAGGCTTCGGCTCCGGCTCCGGCTCCGGCTGTGGGGGCTCGGGTTCGGATTCTGATACAGATTCTGGTTCAGGTTCAGGTTCTGGTTCAGGTTCTGGTTCTGGTTCAGGTTCAGCAGGAATCGATGGTTCTATTTCCGCATCCGCAATCGTTTCCGCTGGCGTCTCGGGCTCCGCGACGAGTGGCACGTCAACCAGCGGCGCTTCCTCTTCTGCGGCTTCGCGGGTCTCGGCAAGTTCATCGACCAGGCGAGAATCAACGATAACCATACTCACCGTGTCGTCCGGTTCGAACGTGAACTCCGCTGTAGGTGCCTCCTGCACATTCGTGTCGTCCAGCGCCACCTCGACTTCAGAATCGTCGGCAACCTCGAAACCGTCGTTCGCCTGCTGAATTCGTTGCTCAAGATCTGCTGCCGTCTTGACCGGCTTGCCGGCGATAACGAGGTCGCGCATCCGGTGCAGCTCATCGACGCTGCGCTGCAGCAAATCCTCGACAGCTGGCGTTGCTTTGACGCGTCCCTCGTCGACTGAAATCAGCAACGTCTCGAGTTCATGGCTCAGGTTGCCCATGGCGGTGATGCCAGCCATACGCGCACCACCCTTAAGCGTATGCAGGTGGCGTTTAAGCTCGTCCATCGGCTGCGCCGACCGCTCCCGCACCCAGTCGATCAGTGCTTTTTCGGCGGCCTCCAGCAACTCCGCCGATTCCTCGGTGAAAATCGAGGCAATCTCGGCATCATATTCCGGCTCGTCACTCTGCTCTTCAGCGTCTGGCACTACCGCTACAACCGGTGCAGGCTCTGCAACTACCTCTTCTTCCTCAACGTCCTGCACCTCGGCGGGACGAACGGCGTCCGCAAGCATCGAAATATGCTCGATTAGCGCCGTGTAGTCCGCGCGATCACGGTCCGGGTTGTTAATGTCCTTGACGATGGTTGCGATAGCGCTGGCCGCCGCCTGGAGCACTGCGAGGCCCGAGCGCTGAAAACCGACTTTATGATCATAGACACGCCGCACGAAGCGATTCAGCGTGGCTGCAACAGCGACGCCGCGCTGCACGTTGGCCATGTTGGCGCTGCCGTGCAACGTGTGGCAGGCGCGATACAGTTTGTCCGTGACCTCGAACGGTGGCTCATGGCCATCGCAGGCGGCCAGGTAATCGGTAATGACCTTCAGGTGCCCGGCAGTCTCCTTCGAAAAGATGTCATAGAGAACCGGGTCCATTTCGAGCGCGGTCGTCGGGCTTGCTGGCGTCTCTTTCTGCGGTCGCTGCAGTGTCAGGACCGCGGCATTCGGGTCGCCTTCTGCGAAGGCGTTGGCTCGCGCAATCAGAAGACTGATGTCGGCCGCCGGGTCGGTACCGACCTCAAGTTGCTCAATCAGTTCCGGCACGGCCGCTGCCGCCTGCGTGATAAATTCGACCATTGGCGGAGTTCGCGGCAACGTTCGATTGATCAGTTTGTTCAGCAGGTTTTCTACCGCCCAGCAGTACTCCCCGATACGCTCGGCACCCACCATGCGGCCGCTGCCTTTAAGCGTATGGAAGGAGCGCCGCACTGTAATGAGGGTCTCCATGTCGTCCGGCGAGTTGACCCAACCGGGCAGGTGCCGCTTGATCGAGGCAACCTCTTCCTTGGCCTCCTCGATAAAGAGTTCAAGCAGCTCCGGATCCATGTGTTCGGCGTCCGGCGCAACGACAGGCAACGGAATGACATCGGTGGCGTGCGCTGGTGACGTCTGGTCGGCCGCCGCCGCAATCTCCTCGACGGACAGCCTCATGGTCTGGCTTGCAGCTTCGTCATCCTTGGGAGTCGCCTGCAACATACGTTGCTCGACGTCGCGCAGCACGGAGAGGCAGGCCTCGGCGTTGTCGAGCATGTACCAGGGCTCGCTGCGGCCGGCTTTGACTGTCTCCATGTAGTATTCGATGCTGACGATCGCGTCGGCAAGCCGATCGGTTTCTCGTTGCGTCAGCTGCGCGAGACCACCGCCGCTCAGCATTGCGGTCACAAGGCTGCCTATCCGCTCAACGACCTCCATGGCGCGCGGTTTGGCAAGCATCAGGAGTCCGGCCTTGATGCCCTTGATCAGCGTCGGTACGCTGTCGAGACCCTGTGACGGCGCCTTCTCCGCGATACTCTGACTGATCGTTTCCTTGATGCGAGCGAGGTTGATAATGCACTCACGCATGACCGACTCGGCCACCTGGCGGAAGGCTTCATCATCGCCAGCGGACTCACCGGAGGATTGATCGATGTCCGGATCCTGCGGCATCGTGAGACGCAGCAACTGTTGATCCAGACGATCCTCTACGCGCAGCAACGTCGATGCGATATCGAGAATAATCTGGTCGTTGGCAACGCCGCCGCGTTCGACAACCAGTTTGAGCCTGTCGATTTCGCCATCGATGTCGCCGCGAAGCTCGCCAAGACCGAGGACGCCAAGCGTGTCGCTGATCTTCTTCAGAAGCTCGAGCTGTGGCACGAGTTCCGCCGACTTGTTCATGCCGGTCCGTACGAAGATATCGAGCACGTCTTTGACGCGACCCAGATCTTCTTTGATCGCGGACCCGACTGTCGCCATCAGTTTTGCGCTCGGCGCCGAAAGCGCCTCACGAGCATCTTCTACCTGCTCATCCCCTGGCAATAACTCGGAGAGATTAAAGGCAGCCCGAATTTCGCTAATGCGTTGCCCTGCGTTGCTCGAGCGCGCAACGTAGTAAAGGAGATTGTTGAGCAGGTCCGCGACCGGATGCCGGTCGTACGCGAGCAAACCCTCATCAATGACGTACTTGAGCTGCCGGTCCGACTGCCCAAGCAGGCGCTTGATCGAGATCGACGTTTCCAGTCCGCCATTCTGCAGTGATTCGAGTACGCCACCTACAACCCACCAGAGCTGATACATATCGTCGCGGGTCGCCGAATGCTCGAGCGCCGCGGCGACCTTGGATAGCGTCTGTAGATGACGGGAAGTGTCGCCACCCTTGATCCATCCCAGCAACGCGAGCTGGAACTTCGGCCGCAGCTTCTGTGCGACCACGACCGGGTCCTCGCCACTGCCCTCACGATCGGCGACCTTCTTTGTCGAGCGACTCGGTGACAGGTTCAGAAGCAGCAAAGTACCTTCGGACAGCAAAGGCTCACCACGGGCAGCACGCAGGTCATTGAGCATTGGCAGCAGCACAAGCGCTATGTCACGGCCGCCACCAAGCAGCTTTTCGATATATATCGGCAGCTGCACCATTGATCGCGTCAGTGCGTCCAGGCCATCTTCGCGACCCTTGCCGGCACGCAAATTCCCCAGGTACTTGCAGCCAAGTTCCATCTCTTCAACGAGCAGGGCCGCCCCGTACGTCTCGGTCATTTGCAGCGCGCCACGCGCCTGATGCAATAGTTCACCAGCACGCATCAATGCCGCCGTGCCGCCGCGTCCATCGACGCAATCCTCAAGCGCCAGGTGAGCATTGCGGATTGTCTCCATGAGCTCGGCACTGACGATGACCAGCCCGCGAACCGCGCCCTGGCCGGGATCGTCGCCGATTATCTGCTCATGAATGCCTGTATTGCCGGTCATTTAGTTGTCCGTGTCGATCGCCGTGCCGCGTCGATTCGTCTTATCCCGTCTTTACCTGTGGATTCGGCGGTGCAGCCGGCGGCGCTGCAGCCGGCGGCGCGGCGTTTGCCGTTGTTCGCGCCAGTATGCTCGCTTGCATCATTTCCGGTGGCAGCGCGAATCCTTCGACGGTCTTTCTAAGCTGCGTTGCGAGTTCGGAGAGTTTCGAAATAGATGCAGCCGTCGCCGAGGTCGCCTGACCGGTCTGCTGGCCAATTTCGCGCAGGCGGGTGGTTCGCCGCGTGACATCTGCCGCGGAACTCGCCTGTTGCCTGGCTGAGCCGGAGATATTCTGTACGAGACTCGCGATCTGGTTCGACACCTGTTCGATTTCGTCGAGTGCAGCGCCGGCGTTTTCCGCCAGCAGCGCCCCGCCCACAACATCCGTTGTACTGCGCTCCATCGAGATGACGGCCTCATTCGTATCTGACTGAATCGTCCGGACCAGCACTTCGATTTGCTTGGTAGCGTTCGTCGAACGTTCTGCCAGCCGCTGCACCTCATCTGCAACAACCGCAAAACCTCGGCCTGCCTCGCCCGCCATTGAAGCCTGGATCGAAGCATTGAGTGCAAGGATGTTGGTCTGCTCCGCGATATCGTTAATCAGCTCGACGATATTGCCAATCTCCTGCGAGCTTTCGCCAAGTCGCTTGATGCGTTTCGAGGTTTCCTGGATGGTTTCGCGAATCGCGTTCATACCGTCGATGGTCCTGCGTACCGCCTCGCCACCCTTGTGCGCAACTTCTACCGAATGGCGGGCAACATCGGAAGAACGCTCTGCATTGCCGGAGACCTCCTCGATGGACGCGGCCATTGAGACGATCGACTCGGTGGCAGCGTTAATTTCTTTCGCCTGGTTGTCCGCCGCCCGCGCAAGATGCCCAGCCGTATTTTCAGTTTGCTTGGTTGCGTTGTCGACCATCAGCGCGGTGTCATTAACCGTCGCCACTAGCTTTCTGAGTTCTTCGATCGCGAAGTTGAATGAATCAGCGATGGTCCCGGTTATGTCCTCGGTGACGGTTGCCTCCACGGTCAAGTCACCATCGGCAAGACCGCCCATTTCATCGAGCAATCGCAGAATGGCCTGCTGATTACGCTCGTTTTGCTCAGCCTGCTCTCTCGCCGCCTTTTCGAAGACTGCGGACTTTGCGTGCAGCCCTAATAGGCCGCCGACCAGCAACAGCGCCAGCAATACAGCACCAATGGGGATCCAGCGTGTATTCAGAATGCCCGGTAACAGACTCTGGCCAGCTGAAGATGATGATGCGGCTGCGAGCAAATTGTTGGCACTGGTCGCCAGTTCGGACTGCATCGCCGCGAGATCACCCACCTGCTGCAGCGCAGGCGCCAATGTTGCGGAAACCTCCTCAATGCTCGCGAGGCTGCCAACGATCGGCACCAGGGCGACTTCGCGACCCTCGTTGTTGAGCGGGCGAACATCCAGATCGGACGCCTCACCAGCCAGTGCATTCGCGACGTTGCGAAGGAAAGCAACGTCAGTGACGATCGTGTCGGCTACTTCTGGCCCGCCGGCGGTCAGATTCGCCGCCGCCTCCCGGACATTATCAGCGCGCTGCTGAAATTCCTGAATTATTGCGGTCGAACCCGAGCGCTCGAGGAGTTCGTTCGATTTATCGAGAATCGCGGCCGAATAAACAGCAATACTGCTCGCCGCTTCCTGCAGGGCTTCGATGTCACCACGCCTGGCCAGGATCGCTGCGGCGCTGGATTCCAGCTTTTGCCAATCCGACGTACGCCCCGGAGCGCCGCTTTTCGATAATGACGTCAGCGTGCTGACGCTGCCGTCCAGCTTATCGAACGCCCCTTTTTCTGCCGCGATCGCGCTCGCCGCTTGCGACGGTATTGCCTGCGACAGAGCCGCCAGCTGCGCCGCCGACGAATTGCCACCACCAGCCTGCAGATAAACCAGCGCCGCCGCCGCCAGCAGGCAAACAGCGATCACCGCAGCGATGGAATTAAAGACAGACGAATTGTCAGTTTTGTTGGCCATAGTTAACCGGACCTTTATTCCGCAGCAGCCTGCAGAAACATTTTGCTTTCGACTAGATCGAAAAGATTAAAGACGGGCCAGCGGTCCTCGCCTCGCGTATAGGAGCCGCCGAGAAAACTGTCACAACGGACAATGGTCTTTGCTGCCTCACTGGAATATTCGTGGTCCATGAAGCGCCGGAAGCCAAGCACTTCATCGACGACGATGCCAGCAGGTACTTCGCGGTGATTGACGGATATCACCCTGGTCGCACGACGCAGTGTCGTTCGCCCGCTGCCCAGCAGCAGCTTGATATCGATAAGGGGTAACAGGTGACCGCGCAGATTGGCAATTCCCAGCATCCAGCGCTGTGCTCCGGGGACCCGCGTGATTGCGTCGGGCAGCATAAGAACCTCACGAACCTGCTCGCGGTTAGCGACGAACTGCTCCTCACCAATACGAAAACCAACGCCAACCCACTCTGACGGCAATGATCCGGCACCCTGCCCGGCGTGCGCCGCACGGCTGCGATGCTCCATTTCCTGCAGCAGCGCGAATGGCTGCTCCACCATCGCGGCAAGGTCAGCGGAGTTACTCATTCAGCCTGCCATTACCGAGCTGATCGTGGCGACGAGATCCTTGTCCGAAACCGGCTTCACGACATATTCAACGGCACCCTGGCGCATGCCCCAGATCTTGTCCGTTTCCTGGTCTTTGGTCGTAATCATAATTATAGGGATGTCAGACGTCTTCGGGTCCCTGGTCAGCTGCCGGGTAGCCTGAAAACCGTTCATGCCCGGCATAACAACATCCATCAGGATGCAGTCGGGACGCGCTGATCGAGCCGCTTTCAGGCCCTCTTCGCCGCTATCGGCAACCAGCGTATCGAATCCTGCTTTCTCGAGCATATTCTGAAAGAGATGCAGCTCGGTCGGCGAATCATCAATGATTAAAACAACAGCCATGTCCGTGTCTTCCTAATTGAGCTGGTTAGAAATTGCGCCAAGCAATTCATCTTTCGTGAATGGCTTGGTCAGGTATTGCTCGGAACCGACGATGCGGCCCCGTGCCCGATCAAACAATCCGTCCTTGCTCGACAGCATGATGACCGGCGTTTCCTTAAAGACCTTGTTGTGCTTGATCAATGAGCAGGTTTCGTAGCCATCGAGCCTCGGCATCATGATGTCCACAAAAATAAGATCCGGCTGGTGATCCGCAATCTTGGACAACGCATCGAACCCGTCAATGGCCGTAAAGACCTGGCAACCCTCTTTGGACAACAGGGTCTCGGCCGTTCGGCGAATGGTCTTACTATCGTCCACGACAAGAATTTTGAGGCCACTCAAGGAGCGGTTTGCATTACTTGACACCGAATTTCCCCACGATCAAAACCGACTTTTACCATATTGACATAAGTCCCGCTACGACGCTCGCCGCGTTACGCAATATCGTCCGAAATCCGGTGCTTACGCAACTTTTCGCTGTATAGTTGTCGGCGTCGCGCTGAAAGCTCGGAAGTTCTGGAAAAGATGGCCGCAATCCCCTTGAAAATCGGTGTCGTTATGGACCCGATCGACTCCATCGTCCCCAAGAAGGACAGTTCGTTCGCAATGCTGCTCGAGGCACAGCGACGCAGCGCAGAAATTCACTATTTCGAGCAGCGCGATGTTCGCATGCTGCGCGGCACCGCAATCGGGGACTCGCGGCGTCTCGCCGTCGTGGACAGAGCCAGTGACTGGTTCGAACTCGGAGAGCGCGAGACGCTTGAATTGGGCGATCTGGACGTCATTCTAATGCGCAAAGACCCCCCGTTCGACATGGAATACGTCTATACGACCTACATTCTCGATCGCGCGAAAATTGCCGGTGCACTGATCGTAAATGATCCACAGGCGCTCCGTGATATGAATGAAAAGGTCTATACAGCCTGGTTTCCCGACTGTACGCCTCTGACGCTGATCACACGCTCCATGGCCGAGATGAAGTCTTTTCTGATGGAACACGAACGCATCGTCGTCAAACCTCTCGACGGCATGGGCGGTCGCTCGATCTTCGTCGTCGAGAAAGGCGACAACAATGCAAATGTCATTTTCGAAACCCTGACGGACTACGGCAAGCAGTTCGCAATGGTGCAGGTCTTTATTCCTGAAATTGCGCTTGGGGACAAGCGCATATTGTTGATTGATGGCGAGCCCGTGCCGCACGCACTCGCTCGCGTCCCTTCGGGCGACGACAATCGTGGCAACATGGTCGCTGGCGCTGTTGCCAAGGGCCAGGCGCTTTCCGACGCCGATCGGGACATCTGCAGGAAGGTCGGTCCGGCCCTGCGTGATGCCGGCGTGCTGTTTGCTGGCATCGACGTCATTGGCGACTACCTGACCGAGGTGAACGTGACCAGTCCGACCGGTATCCGCGAACTCGACCGCCAATTTGATATAAACATTGCCGGCCTCATGTTCGACGCAATCGAGAAGAAACTCGCCTGAGAACGGTTTTCCCATGGCGATATGCCGGGCGGTGATCTGGGTCTCACTTCGAAGTTGCCCGACCGTTTACACTGGTTAGGTCGACCAATTGCTTGTTTATGTAAACAAAAAAGCGGAACATTCCTGCGCGTATGGCCAATATCGCTCTCAATCAGGACCCCCTCGAAGAGCTGCTGCTCGTAGCCCCGGCCGCACCCGATCGGCTTCCGGCCATGCTATTTCTGGCGGCGTTGGTGCACGGCATATTAATAATCGGCGTCACCTTCAATGCGACACTCGGAAACCCCTTTGCAGATGCGATATCGCTCGAGGTGACGATCGTCGCTGACCCTGATCAGAGCATCGATCAGCCCGACGAAGCATCCTACCTGGCGCAAGCCAGCCAGAAAGGCGGTGGCAACACGACAGAACAGGTAAGGCCGGCCGCGCCTCTGCAGAGCGCGATGCCGGTGGACAATCTGGGCCATGAAGACGGTACCGGACTGATTGACGCGACCGCGCACAACCGCTCGGCCGATGAAGTGCTTGCCACAGAAAACGACAACGCCCATCGGGTGACCCTCCAGCCGAGGTCCGATCCGCAGCCTGTCGATAGCAAAGCGATCGCCATGGAAGCAGGCAGCGAAGTCACTCTGCCCCTGCCACAGGAAGACAAGGCATCGATGCTGATTAGTGACGAAGACCCTCGACAGCTCATCGTTAGCGCGGACACTCGGGAGTCCGTTGTAGCCGCTTATCTCGACAACTGGAAACGTCGCGTCGAAGCCGTTGGCGCCACCTACCTGCCGGAGCTTGGCGACCTGGGCGCCCTCACCGGCAGCCCGACACTGATGGTCAGCATTCAGGCATCCGGCGATCTTGAAGAAGCGGTAATTCGCAAAACCAGCGGATCGACCATTCTGGATCTCGCTGCCCTCGACATCCTGCAACGCGCATCGCCTTTTAATCCGTTCCCGCCGGAGATCGCCGCGGAATACGACACAGTGCGCTTCGAGTACAAATGGCTGTTCGCAGACCAACTGGTATCGACCGTACTCAACGCAGACTGATAACCCGCGCTTGTACCGGACGCCGGTTGGCTTGATACTGTCCCTATGGGACACGACAGTACACTTACAAATCAACTACTTATTGCCATGCCGGGCATGGCTGACCCAAATTTCAGCACCACGGTCACATTAATCTGTGAACATAATGACGAGGGCGCACTGGGCATCATCATCAACCGCCCTCTGACCCTCAAACTCGCCGGACTGTTCGAGCAGCTCAACGTCGAGGATCCCGACCCGAAAGTCGCGAACTTTCCGGTCCTGGCAGGCGGACCCGTCGGCACGGAGCGCGGCTTTGTGTTGCACGGCGCCGGGTGGAGTTACGAAAACACACTACCTGTTTCCGAGGACATTCAGCTCACATTGTCACGAGACGTCATTGACGCCATGGCCGGCGGCGAAGGTCCCGATAAATCTCTGGTCGCGCTGGGTTACGCGGGCTGGCAGCCGGGACAGCTGGAGGACGAAATGCTCGCCAATTCCTGGCTCAACGTGTCGGCGACGCCGGCGCTCGTTTTTGATACGCCGTTTGCCGAGCGCTGGGACTCTGCTGCGCGCACGCTAGGTATCGATATCGCCAGGATGTCATCGGATGCCGGTCACGCCTGACTCCAGACCGCCCAGAACAATCCTCTCTTTTGATTTCGGATTAAGACGTATTGGCGTGGCCGTTGGACAGGATATTACCGGTTCGGCCAGCCCCCTCGGCGTTGTCCTGAATCGCGATGCAGGCCCTGACCACCAGCGTCTCGGAGAGCTCATCAATGAATGGCGGCCAACGCAACTCGTCGTCGGCATGCCATCACACGCCGACGGCTCGCCCAGCGATATGCAGGAACCCGTCAATGCCTTCATCGAAGAACTTGCCCGCTACGACCTGCCTGTCGATACGATCGACGAACGCTACACGTCGATCGAGGCAGAGGACGCGCTGAAGCAAGCGCGAGCTGCCGGTACTCGAGGCCGAATCTCTAAAGACATGATTGACAGTGCAGCCGCTGTATTTATCGCTGAAAGATACCTCGCAAATCGGTAGTATTGCGCCGCGATGAACACCGCCGAAACAACAGATATTGCACAAGACGAAGCATCGCTGCAGCTCGACGCGAACGGCAACCTGCGCCACTTGCTGACGCTGAAAGGACTCAGCAAGGAACTGCTTGCAGACATTCTTGATGATGCCGGTAAATACCTGACCGCCCCGGGCGACCCGCCTGCACGAAGCCAGACGCTGGCCGGAAGGACTGTTGCCAACCTGTTTTTTGAACCGAGCACTCGCACGCGGGCGTCATTCGACCTTGCGGCCAGGCGCCTCGGTGCGGACGTCCTTAATCTCGACGTCAACACATCGTCGCGCAAGAAGGGAGAAAGCATCCTCGACACGATCTACACGCTCGAGGCCATGCAGGTTGACGTAATGGTGGTCCGTGACGCGAGCGCGGGCGTGCCAGCTTACATCGCCAGGCACCTGCTGCCGCACGTCAGCATCCTGAATGCCGGCGAGTCCGATGTCTCGCACCCAACTCAGGGGCTTTTGGACGTGCTGACAATGCGTCAGAAGAAAGGCAACTTCGAGAACATGGTTGTCGCAATTGTCGGTGATATTCGGCATTCGCGCGTTGCCATGTCAGCGTCTCAGGCCCTGTCGACGCTCGGCGTTGGCGAGTTGCGCTTGATCTCACCGCCGGTCTTGGCGCCCGATCCTGAAGCTGTCCCTGGCGCAATAATTGTTAACAACCTCAGCGAAGGACTCAGGGACGCTGACGTCGTAATGGCCCTCCGAATCCAGCGCGAGCGTATTGGCAATCTCGACGGCATACCCGGTATCGACGAATATTTTGCCAACTACGGCATCAGTCACGAGAGTATGAAGGTCGCCAGGCGGGACGCAATAATCATGCATCCCGGCCCTATGAACCGCGGCATCGAGATCGAGGGGTCAATTGCGGATGGTCCGAATTCTGTGATTACGCAACAGGTAACGAACGGCGTCGCCGTTCGCATGGCTGTGCTCGATCGCGTCGGCAAAACGATGGCATTGCGGTGACCACAGCAGCGCAACAGCAAGCGCAGATAAACCGAGGCACAATCTTCGTCGAAGACGGAGAGCTGCTCTCGGTTGAGGCATTTCCCGGCGAGCAGTTTGTTATGCGCATACGGGCGCCAATGTGCGCGGCTGCAGCCGAGCCAGGCAGTTTCGTCCATGTCCGCTGCGACGAGACGCTGCCAATGCGGCGACCGCTGTCAATTATGCGGGCCGGCGACGACTGGATAGAAGTCCTGTACAAGACCGCGGGCTACGGTCTGAAGCTGCTATCGCGCAAGCCACCTGGCGACTTGGTCAGCGTTCTCGGGCCCATAGGCCAGCCTTTCCGGATGTCCCCGGCGAGGCCGAACACGGTGCTGATCGGCGGTGGGGTGGGCATTCCACCGATGGTATTCGTGGCAGACAGACTGCGGCAGGCCAGGGGCGCCTGGCGTCCGCTTGCAATTCTTGGTTCAGAAATACCCTTTCCATTCGATTTGATACCTTCGCAACTCGAGACTCCCTGGCTTGACGCCGACACCAACAGCACGATGCCATTGCTCGAAAGCTGGGGCGTGCCAACGCGGCTCGCCACCCTCTCCGGATTCGATGGCTGTTTCAACGGCTATGTAACGGATCTCGCGAAGCAGTGGTTTGATACGCTGTCCGGCGATGAGCTCGCAAAGACCGAGGTCTTTGCCTGCGGCCCGACACCCATGCTACGTGCGGTGGCTGATCTCGCTGCCGGCTATGACCTGCCGTGCCAGGTATCACTGGAGGAATTCATGGCTTGCGCCGTAGGCGGCTGTGCGGGTTGCGCTGTCAGGATCAACACGCCAGAAGGCGAAGCAATGAAACGGGTTTGCGTAGACGGCCCTGTGTTCGATGCGGCGACCGTGGTCTGGTAGCGAAAGCTCGCTGCGTTGCTCGTTATTCGTCCGCCGCCGGCGCCCTGCGCAGCGACTCGTCGTGACTAGCCGCCGAAGTTGACCTTGGCTTCGAGGTTGGCACGCGAGTCAGCGTGCGACATCGCTTCTTCCATCGTGATAGTGCCATCCTTGTAAAGCTCCAACAGGGCATCATCGAAAGTCTTCATGCCAGACTCGCCGCTGTCTTTGTGCGCTTCCTTGACCGCAGTGATGTCACCCTTGAGGATCAAATCCTTGATGTGCGGCGTATTCAGCAATAATTCAACGGCTGCCACGCGCTTGCCATTGCGGGACCGCACCAGGCGCTGCGACAGAATCGCACGCAGGTAATGCGCGAGGTCCATAAAAACCTGTGCGTGCTGTTCCTGCGGAAACAGGTTGATGATTCGATCCAGCGTTTCGGCGGAGTTGTTCGAGTGGACGGTCGCCAGCACCAGGTGACCGGTGCCTGCCATGTCGAGCGCTGCACGCATTGACTCAATGTCGCGTATCTCGCCTATCTGGATGACATCGGGTGCAGCACGCACCGCACTTTTCAGCGCACGAGCGTAGGACTTGGTATCCAGCCCGACTTCGCGCTGATTAACGATGGACTGCTTGTTCGGGTGCAGGAACTCGATCGGATCTTCGATCGTGATGATATGCGACGAGGTTTTTTCGTTGCGATGATTGACCATAGCGGCGAGCGTCGTCGATTTTCCCGCACCGGTCGATCCAACCATCAGAATCAAGCCGCGGCGCAGCATGACCAGCTCTTTGAGCTGCTTCGGCATGCCAAGCTCTTCGAGCGTTGGCATTTCCGACGTGATGTAACGCAAGACCATGGAAACGCTGCCGCGCTGATGGAAAACGTTGACGCGAAAACGGCCCAGGCCCTGCTCAGACAACGCGAAGTCGATTTCCAGCTCTTTGTTAAACTGCTCCATCTGTTCTTCGGTCATGAGCTCGAGAGCTGCCTGTTTGACCATCTTTGGCGTCATCTCGAGCTTGTTGACCGGCATGATCTTGCCTTCGATCTTGATCTTGGCCGGCGTGAATGGTGCGAAGAACAGATCGGACGCATTCTTCTCGACCATTAACTTGAATAGCGGTTTGACATTCATCTAGGTTTCGTTCCTTCGGTCCTCAGAAAGTCTGTGCGGTGTCATCTTCCATGATTTGCAGACTCTCAGCCTGCTGATCAGCTGCCGACGCATCGCGCTTGCTTTCCAGTTTGATCCGCAGGCGCAATTCGTTCTTGGAGTCCGCATTTCGCATCGCCTCTTCGTACGTAATGGCGCTGTCCTCGTAGAGGTAGAAAAGTGCCTGGTCAAAGGTCTGCATACCGAGACGTGTCGATTTCGACATGATTTCCTTGATTTGCCCGACCTCGCCTTTGAAGATGAGGTCCTGCACCAGCGGCGTATTGAGCATGATTTCCATCGCTGCGATACGGCCTATACCACCTTCCCGCGGAATCAGACGTTGTGCGATAAAGGCCTTGGTATTCAGCGACAGATCCATCAGGAGCTGCTGCCGACGCTCTTCCGGGAAGAAGTTGATGATGCGATCCATCGCCTGGTTGGCACTGTTGGCATGCAATGTCGCGAGGCACAGGTGGCCGGTCTCCGCAAACTGAATACCGTACTCCATGGTCTCGCGGTCACGTATCTCGCCGATCAGAATAACGTCCGGCGCCTGGCGCAGTGTGTTCTTCAGAGCCGCATGCCAGGTTTCCGTGTCCACTCCCACTTCACGCTGGGTTATCACGCAGCCATTGTGAGGGTGGACATACTCGACCGGGTCCTCGATCGAGATGATATGGCCGCGGGAGTTCGCATTACGATGGCCGATCATCGCCGCCATTGTTGTCGACTTACCGGAGCCTGTTCCACCAACCACAATACAAAGACCGCGCTTGTTCATAACGATGTCTTTCAGAATCGGTGGTAAATCGAGTTCTTCGAGGGTCGGGATTTCCGTTGTAATGGTTCGCAGTACGGCGCCTATCATGCCCTGCTGGATGAAGGCGCTAACGCGGAAGCGACCAATGCCTTGCGGTGCGATGGCAAAGTTACATTCCTTGGTCGCATCAAATTCCTTGATCTGTTTGTCGTTCATGATGGAGCGAACCATCATTGCCGCCTGTTCCGGGGACAGCGGCGTATCCGTCGCCTTGTGGACCATGCCATCGACCTTGATCGCTGGCGGAAAAGCCGCGGTCAGAAACAGGTCCGAGCCTTCTCGCTCGACCATCTTGCGCAGCAGATTCTGTGTCAGACGTACCGCTTGTTCGCGTTCCATGATTTAAGTCTCCCGTCAGGCCGTCAACTGGCTGCCCTAGAAATTTTCCTTGTTGATGGCGCGGAATCGTGCCTCTTCCTTGTTTATCAGCCCCTTCTTCATCAGTTCCGCGAGGTTCTGATCGAGTGTATGCATACCGGAGCCCTGGCCGGTCTGAATAGCCGAGTACATTTGTGCGATTTTGCCTTCACGAATGAGGTTTCGAATAGCCGGCGTGCCAATCATGATCTCATGAGCCGCGATGCGGCCGCCGCCAACTTTTTTCAGCAGCGTCTGAGAAATTACCGCACGCAGCGATTCGGAAAGCATCGCGCGCACCATCTCTTTTTCGGCGGCGGGAAATACATCGACGATACGGTCTATCGTCTTGGCCGCGGAACTCGTATGCAGGGTGCCAAACACCAGGTGACCGGTTTCTGCCGCCGTCAGCGCCAGACGGATCGTCTCGAGGTCACGAAGCTCGCCAACCAGCACGACGTCAGGATCCTCACGCAGGGCAGAGCGTAGCGCTTCGTTAAAGCCGAGCGTATCGCGATGCACCTCGCGCTGGTTAATCAGTGATTTTTTGGACTCATGAACGAACTCGATCGGGTCCTCGATAGTGAGAATGTGATCAGGCTTGTTGTCATTGATGTAATCAACCATCGCTGCGAGCGTCGTGGATTTACCGGAGCCGGTTGGGCCGGTGACGAGAACGATGCCGCGCGGATGCATCGATACATCCTTGAAAATCGGTGGCGCACCAAGATCCTCAAGGCTCAGGATCTCGGACGGAATGGTTCGAAACACCGCAGCAGAGCCGCGATTCTGATTGAAGGCGTTGACACGAAAGCGCGCAAGTTTTGGAATCTCAAAGGAGAAATCCGTCTCCAGGAATTCCTCGTAATCCTTACGCTGCTTGTCATTCATGATGTCGTACACCATGCTATTGACGTCTTTGTGGGTGAGCGCCGGCATGTTGACTCGCTTGATGTCGCCATCAACTCGAATCATGGGCGGCACGCCAGCTGACAAATGCAGGTCAGACGCGTTGTTTTTCACGGCGAATGACAACAACTGGGCAACGTCGACAGCCATATCTCTCCCTCTTAAGATTGGGGTCCGGACTTACCATAACCCGGACAGAATTGAGTCTAGTATAGCGAAGCACCGGGACTAAAACGTGATTAGAGTCACGGAAAACCTAGCGTTAATCAAAGATTTGCTGGCGACCACGGCCATCGAGGCCGAACGCGATCCGAATACCGTCAGATTGCTCGCCGTCAGCAAAAAACAGCCCCTCGAGCGGATTCTCGCCGCCGCCGAGCTCGGTCAGCGCGATTTCGGCGAAAACACGGTTCAGGAGGGTCTCGACAAGATCCACGCAGCGGCCGATGCTCGATTGACCTGGCACTTTATTGGCCACCTGCAGAGCAATAAAACACGTGCGGTAGCCGAAAGCTTTGACTGGGTACACACTATCGACAAGCCAAAAATTGCTTTCCGGCTGAGCCAGCAGCGCCCGGCCGAGCTGGGGCCGCTGAATGTCTGTTTACAAGTTAATATCGATGCCGAGCCGAGCAAGTCGGGCGCGAGGGTTGACGAGGTGGCTGAGCTTGCAGCTGCCTGCGGTGAGCTACCCAACATTCGGCTACGGGGACTCATGTGTCTGCCTGCGATTCGGGAGGGCTTTGCGGCGCAACGCGAACCCTTCGCGAAGCTGCGAAACCTGTTCGATAAACTTCGCCAGGACGGGCTTCCTGTTGATACCTTGTCGATGGGCATGAGTGACGACTATCGGGCCGCGATCTTCGAAGGCGCGACGATCGTGCGAATCGGTACAGCTTTATTTGGCGAACGGACTGAGGCGTAGGGACAACAATGGATTACGGAAAAGTAGCTTTTGTGGGCGGCGGCAATATGGCTCGGGCGCTCGCCGGCGGGATGCTCGCCGCCGGGTATGAAGCAAGCCATATCCTGATTTGTGAGCCGCTCGCAAAGCGCAGAAAGAAACTGCAACAGGAATTGCCTGGCACCATAATTCGTGAGGACAACGCAACCTCTGTCGCCGAGGCCGAATGTGTCCTGTTGGCCGTCAAGCCGCAGATATTGAGCGACGTATGCAAACCGCTCGCCCATATCATGCAGACAACCCGACCGCTGGTGATTTCAATTGCAGCCGGCGTCCGTAGCGGCGACATCGACACCTGGCTCGGCGGAAACCTCTCGGTCGTCCGGGTTATGCCCAACCAGGCCGCGTTGTTACGACTCGGGATATCGGGCATGTTCGCCAACGAAAGAACGACAGAGCTGCAGCTACGCGCTGCCACTAACATGATTGCGACGACAGGCCCTGTGATACCTGTCGCCACAGAAGAAGACATCGATACGGTTACCGCCGTCTCGGGAACCGGGCCCGCCTATTTCTATTTGCTCGTCGACATGCTGGTGCGCGTCGCCGTTGACCTCGGCCTCGAATATGACGCGGCATTGGCCCTGGTTCTTGAAACAGCGCGCGGCGCCGGGGAAATGGCCGAGCAGTCCGGAGAGACGATGGACTCGCTGATCGCAAGGGTGCGTTCCCCTGGCGGCACGACGGCAGCGGCCTTCGACTTTCTTGAGACCACTGACTTTCGTGATATCTTCAGCGCGGCGGTCATCGCCGCGCGCGATCGCGCCGTCGATCTTGCCGATCAGGCTCACGATGCGGGCAAGAACTAGTGTCCTGTCAGACCAGCTTGTTAGAGATCAGCACTGGCCTCGCAGCCTGTGACCGGGCGTGTCGCGCAGGAGATGATTGCTTCATTATCAGGCGGGGGAACGCAACGCAGAAATTCGCGTTTCTGCGCAATCTGAATTCAACGAATTAGCCGGACAGGACACAAGAGCATGCCATCCAATATTTCATCCGCTCTCGTATTCATTGTTAATGCATTGACGAGCCTGTACCTGTTGGTGCTGCTGTTGCGCTTCTGGATGCCATGGTTGCGAGCCGACTTTCGCAATCCGCTGGCCCAGGGGATTTTGCGATTTACTTCACCAATCATCATTCCCGTGCGGCGCATCGTGCCCTCTTTCGGCCGGCTGGACACGGCGACGGTACTCGTCGCTTTTGTGCTTCAGTATCTGACCGTACTGCTCTTGTTGCTGATAATTGGCCGTGTAGCCGGGCCAGGAGCTGTTGCCCTGACGACCCTGATCAAGCTGCTTGTGCTTTCAATAAACTTATTTGTTTACGCAATCTTCATTCGAATCATTCTGAGCTGGGTATCACCGGGCACTTACAATCCTGCGACCGCCATAATTACGACATTGACCGAACCTGTGCTGCGTCCCTTCCGACGTATCATTCCCTCTATGGGTGGCTTTGATATTTCTCCGATTTTCGCTGTCATCCTGTTGCTCGCAGCGACTATCGTAATCAACGGATTCAAGCCGTTAGGAATTTAGCTGAAGCCCTCGGCAGCTGTGCGCGACGCGACGGCACTGACTTGTGCATTGCGGTGCGCGTGAAGCCTCGTGCGAAATGCGACGAAGTCGCGGGCGTAAAAAACGACCGTTTGCAGATCCGCACAACGGCACCGCCGGCCGATGGCAAAGCAAACAAGGCCGCCGCCGTCCTGCTCGCCGATTTTCTGGACGTCGCGCCGACGAAAATCGAGTTACGACGCGGCAGGACACACCGGGACAAACAGTTTCTCGTTAAGGGAATTCTCTAAAGAGCTGGAAACGCCCTGTTTGGTCCTGCCGAAAAGTGCGCGAGCGGCTGCGAATGGTTTATAGTGAGAAAAAAGGGGGCGGGTCTCATGACGATTACCAAAACGTTGATCTCTCTGGCAATGCTGGCGCTGGTCACAGCCTGCGGCGGAGCTGGCGACTCCTCAGATGTTCCGGAAGCACAGCCGGCCGGCGCCTCCTCTGCAGACATTGGTGGGCATACTGTCCATTTCAGTGCCTTATCCACTGACCAGTTGCCACCGGAGATAGCCCGCGCCTACAACATCCTGCGCAGTAAGAACCGCGCGATGCTGAACGTTTCGGTTATTCGCAAATCCGACGCTGCGCCGGTTGCCGCAACGGTCACCGTGAAGACGGTCAATCTCACAGGACAGTTGAAGAACGTCACGATGCGCCAGATCAAAGAGCAGGAAGCGATCTATTACATCGGCGAAACCGCGGTTGCCAATCGCGAAACGCTGGTTTTTGATATCTCAGTAATTCCCGAAGGGGAGACCAGGGCATCCGAAGTTCGGTTCAAACGCGAGTTCTATACCGACTAATCCAATAGCCGCAACGCGGCCGTAATCATTCCACCCCTTCGGTCGACATGAGCTTTCGCTCGCGCGCCTTCGCCCAACCCTGATATTTTAGAAAAAACCCTAAAAAAAAGGTGTTTTTTGTCTTACACGACTGTGAGACATGTGTTATCGTCGCGCTGCTTTTGATGCGGGCGATGCCCGTTCTTACCACGAGCCTGAGCTCGTTTTTCTTTTTTAGGAGTCAGTTTTTCATGGCCACAAAATCCAACAAGCCACCTACCAAGTCTGAAATCTACGCAAAGATCGTTGACGATACCGGTCTGTCGCGCAAAGACGTCGCTGCAGTTTTCGAATCGCTCAATGGTCAGATCAAGAAGAATCTTGGCGGTCGTGGTGCTCCGGGAATGTTCACGGTGCCTGGTCTCTTGAAGCTTCGGGTTGTTAAAAAACCCGCTCGCGCTGCTCGTAAGGGCACCAACCCGTTTACGGGCGAAGAGATGATGTTCAAGGCGAAGCCGGCTTCAAAAGCCGTCAAGGTCACGGCGCTGAAGGCCCTGAAAGACATGGTCTGATATTCAGAATCATTCTGAATGAAAAAGCCGGGGTTTCCCCGGCTTTTTTTATGGCTCCTGATCAGCCTCGATCGCATCACGAACGAAGTGGCTGACCGCCTCGCGCAAATCGATCAGCCGGCCGTGAAAGAAATGCTCGGCCTCCTCCATAACCAGCAACTCCGGGCCTGGCTCCAGGCTATTGAACCAATCGATGGTCTCATCGATATCGACCAGTTCATCCTCATCGCCCTGCACGATAAGCCAGGGGCACTGCGGCTGTCGGGTAAGCCCTGACGCGAAACGAGCAACAGCCGGTGCCACGCTGATCAGGCCGCTGGTTTCAGTTTCGATTGCGGCCCGGACCGAAATCGCCGCGCCGAACGAAAAGCCCGCCAGCCACAGGTCCTTCCCCGGCAGCGCTGCCCGCATCCACGCAATTCCGGCGAGCGCATCCTGCAACTCACCGACACCCTCATCGAAACAGCCCTCGCTTTTCTCCGTGCCACGAAAATTGAACCGCAATGCCGCGAATCCGAGGCGGACAAAAGTCCTTGCCAACGTATGCGCAACCTTGTTGTGCATGGTTCCTCCGTGTTGCGGATGCGGATGGCAAACCACCACAGCGGCGACCGGTTCGTCGTCGGCAGGAGTCTCCAGCAGCGCCTCGAGCTTCCCAGCCGGCCCCTCAATGAAGAAGGACTCGGTTTTCGGTTGTTTTGCGGTTTGGCGCATTGACTCCTGCCGATACAAAGGTGGCCTGTTCAGGTGTTATTGCTGTAAAATTAGAACCTTATGTAACTTCGGCTCGTCATAGACGAGCTGATAACTTGAACAGGTAATGCCATGAGCTCCACGATGGACCTCGAGTCACAGTATTGTGCCCATAACTATCATCCGCTGCCCGTCGTTTTAACCCGCGGCGAAGGTGTCTTTGTCTGGGACGAGGACGGCAACAAGTATCTCGATATGATGAGCGCCTATTCTGCCGTCAGCCACGGACACGCGCATCCGAGGCTGGTTCGCCTGGTGCAACAGCAGGTTGCGCGGCTGACAATCGTATCGCGCGCATTTTACTCTGACACACTCGGGCCCTTCCTGGAGCGCGCATGCCAGCTAACGGGCCAGGACATGGCGTTGCCAATGAACACCGGCGCCGAGGCTGTAGAGACTGCCATTAAAGCGGCGCGAAAATGGGCGTACACGGTCAAAGGTGTGCCCCGTGACAAGGCTGAAATAATTGGCTGCGACGGCAACTTCCACGGCCGCACTATCGCCGCGGTCGCGATGTCCGATGAGCCACAGTACCAGGACGGTTTCGGACCGTTTCCGCCGGGCTTTCTGAATGTTGAATACGGCGACATCGCCGCGCTCGAGGCAGCGATCAACGATAATACGGCCGCATTTATCGTCGAACCGATTCAGGGCGAAGGCGGCATCGTCATGCCCCCGCCCGGATATTTGAAAGCAGCCGCGAAACTCTGCAAGGACAACAATGTCCTTCTAATAGCGGACGAGATTCAAACCGGTCTCGGCAGGACGGGCAAATTGCTCGCCTGCGATCATGAAGGCATCAAACCTGATGCGCTAATCCTCGGTAAAGCACTGGGTGGCGGAATATTGCCTGTCTCAATGTTTCTTGCCCGCCGCGAAGTTATGGATGTCTTCACGCCGGGCGACCATGGCAGCACGTTTGGTGGTAATCCGCTGGGTGCCGCAGTAGGTCTTGAGGCACTGAACATACTGGTTGACGAAGATCTCGCCGCGAATAGCGCGAAGATGGGTGAATACCTGATTGAGCAATTGCGCACGATAGACTGCCCGTTGGTGCAGGAGGTACGTGGCAAGGGGCTGTTTGTTGGCGTTGAGATCGATCCGGCTTACGCCAGCGCGCGCGAAGTCTGCAAGGCACTGATGAAACGCGGCCTGCTCAGTAAGGAAACGCACAATACGGTAGTCAGGCTCGCACCGCCGTTAATAATCAGCAAGGCCGAGATTGACTGGGCCGTCACCCAGATCCACGAAGTGCTCGATGAATTGAACGCGCATCGACTGGCTTCCTGATGCCTGAACCCGGACTTATTGCATGCCTGAGATAACCGCCATGCACGTTGCCCTGCCGATCTTGACGGCGTTGATTGGCGGCGGCATTGCCTGGGCATTGCGTGGCAAGCGCGCCCGACAGGAAAAAGCGGCCATCAATGCTGGCTGGCAGGAGCAAATGGAAGCCCAAAGAACTGAGCACCAGCGACTTGGCGACCAGAATAAGAGTCTGATGGACCAGATCAGTCAGTTCCAGGCGTCCAATCAGGACGCAAAGAACCGCGCCAGGGAATTGGCGGAGGCGGTTCAGACAGCCTATGCACGGCGTGACGACTTACAGCGAGAAATCAAGGACATTCGTGGCAATCTGGAGTTGGTTCTGAGCCAACGAGACAAACTGCGAATCGACATGTCCGGTTTCAGCGACGAGTCCACGGCGAGCGCAGAAAAGGACGAAAAAATATTCCAGCTCAGCCGCGAGCTGGAAGGCTGGCACCAACGGTTACCACCATTGATTGAGCGTTATCGGGTTCGCAATGAGGAAGCCGAAAAATTCGAAGCAGACCTGGCAGCGGCGAAGCTCCGAATCGAGCAGCTTGAGGGCCAACTCAATGACGATCAGACCCGCATCGAACCTGTCAGTGATCCTGACGCACTAACCAGCGGTCTCGAGGCGTCTAATGACGACGAGGACAGTGACACAGAGCCTGCCGCCGTATCGGCAGAGCCGGCGGAGCCGGCCGACGACCCTGAACGGCGTTCTTTACGCGACGATCTTAAACAGATCAAGGGCGTTGGCCCGGCGATCGAGAAAACGCTGAACGATATGGGCATCTTTCGTTTTCAGCAGATCGCCGATATGACGGAGTACGACATTGATCGGGTTGCGGAGCGACTGAAGGGGTTCCATAGTCGTATCTATCGCGAGAACTGGATCGGGCAAGCCCGAGAGCTCAAAGATCGCGGCCAGCTCGCATAAGCCGTTTGCCACACCGCAATCGAATCGCCCTCGCGTTGTCGACACTGCTTGTCGGCGGCCTCTGGTGCGTCTCGGTCGACAACGGCCTTCCGGGGAACGATATCCCGGCCGCCAAGTATTCTGCGCTTGAGGCGGCCCACCTCGAAATGTCGCTGTACCGAGGGCATCTGTCGATTCACGGGCATGCGGCTTCCAAGCGCCAGGAGCTGCAGCTATTGAAGGACGCGGAGCGATATTTTTCGTCCGCCAAAACAAACAGAGTATTCAAACCGCTGGGAACGGTACCGGACTACTGGGAAGCGACGTCGTCCGTGCTTCCCGAAATACTGGCGGCAACCGAGTCTGCGCATGTATTGCTGACCGACAAGACGCTTCGAATTCGCGGGGTTAGCACGAACATATGGCATGAGACGATGTCTCAACTTCGCGCAGTGTTACCAGAGTTCATTGACCTGAACGTAGATATGATCATCTTGGATGAACAGGCCAACGCTCGCGATCTTTGTTCGCGAGCATTTGCCGAATACCGAACCGGCGCAATCAACTTCGAGGAATCAACGACCCTGCTGCGCAGCTCTGCCAAAGGCGCTCTCGATCGCGTTGTTTCGCTGGCCGATTCCTGTCGCGAATCAACCCTGACAATCACGGGCCACACGGATTCCTCAGGACCCGAGGCGTGGAATCGCACGCTCAGCCTGGCGCGCGCAAACGCGGTCGCAGACTACTTCGTAAGCAGCGGTATCGCGCGCGAGCGTCTATTCACCGTTGGCGCGGGTTCATCCGAAGCGATTGCCAGCAATACTTCTCGCTACGGTCGCAGCCTGAACCGCCGAATTGCCATTGATTTTCAGGCTGCGCGCGGAAGCGAGGATTGAAATCGCGGGCCGACGAACTAGTCACTCGCGGCGGTTAGGCTGACAAGCTCGATCTCAAACAACAGCGTCGCGTTCGGCGGTACCGGCGGTTTACCACGCGCCCCATAACCGAGTTCCGGGGCGATCTTCAGTTCACGCGTCTCGCCGATCAGCATACAGGCCACGCCGAGATCCCAACCCTTGATAACCTGGCCGCTATCGAGCGTGAACTGGAAGGGCTGGCTACCACCGGAAGTCCATATCTCGGTGCCACGCCCATCCTCCGCGTTTTCGTCGTAGAGCCAGAGTGTTGTGTGCACATCGGCATGATCACCGGCGACTGCCTTGCGCCCATACCCCTTGTTCGTAATCCTGGCTGTCAGGCCCGGCGCAATATTGACATTGCCGTTCTCATCCGCGGCAGGGCACCCGGCACGCGCTTCGCTCTCGTCCCCCTTATCCTGTTGAGCATCGCCGCAGCCCGCCAGCGTCAGTGCAAGTAAGGTACTCAATATAAGTCCGTTGTAGTTCATTCCTTGGCTTCCTTGAAGTCCAGTGATGCCGAATTGATGCAATACCTGAGACCCGTCGGCTGCGGACCGTCTTCAAACACGTGTCCGAGATGCGCATCGCAATTGGCGCAGACCACCTCAACGCGTGACATGCCATGCGAGGTATCTGTAATGGTGCGAACCGCTTCACCGGCGAGCGGCAGCCAGAAACTCGGCCATCCCGAACCCGAATCAAACTTGTGGTCGGAACTGAAGAGCGGTGCGTCGCAGCATATACAACGATAGCTTCCATCCGCCTTGTGGTCGACGTACTTACCGGTAAACGGACGCTCTGTCGCGGCACTCTGGGTAACGCGATACTGCTCTTCCGAGAGCTTCTCACGCAGATCGCTGGCGTTCGCTTTATCATTCATTGGCCGCTCCGGAATCGATATCAAGCAGTAATTTGTTCATGCGCTGAACGTATTGTGCCGGATTATCCAACTGAGAGCCTTCCGCGAGCAACGCATGGTCCATAACAATATTGGAGAGGTCGTCGAAACGGCCTTGGTCGGCTTCCATGGATAGTCGATTGACCAGCGGATGCTCGACGTTAATTTCCAGTATCGGTTTCGAGGCAGGGATCTCCTGACCGCTGGCCTCCAGCATCCGCCGAAGCTGCGGATTCAGATCATTTTCGCCAGCAACGACGCACGCCGGGGAATCTACAAGGCGGTGACTCACCTTGACCTCGTCGACCCGGTCGACGAGGGCCCTGGTGATCTTCTTCAGCAGCTTCTTGTGGGCTTTTGATACTTCTTCGTCCGGGGCGTCCCTGTCCTCGCCCTCCGGCAAGTCCAGCGCCGATCGTGCAACGTCGACCAGCGCCTTGCCGTCGAACTCGGTCAGGCCATCAACAAGCCAGGCGTCGATACGATCTGTCAGCAACAGTACTTCGATGCCGCGCTTCTTGAGTTGCTCCAGATGCGGGCTGGCCACCGCCGTCGCGTGGTTCTCGGCAAGAATGTAGTAAATCTTGTCCTGACCCGCCGCAATGCGTCCAACATAGTCGTCGAGGGATTGATCCTGATCCTCCTGGCCTGTGTGGGTAGTAGCAAAACGCAGCAGTTTCGCCAGCTTGTCTTTGTTGGCGTGATCCTCAATCACGCCTTCTTTGAGCACCTGGCCGAATTCACGCCAGACAGTCTGATACTTATCCGGATCACCAGATGCCATCTTCTCCAGCATGCCCAGAACACGGCGTGTCAGCGCAGCACGCATAGAGACGAGTTCCGGGTTTTGCTGCAACAGCTCGCGCGACACGTTCAACGGCAGATCGGAGGAGTCGATCACGCCTTTGACAAAGCGGAGATACAGCGGCAGGAATTGCTCGGCATCGTCCATGATAAAGACACGCTGCACGTAGAGCTTCAGACCTCGGGGCGCCTCCCGGTTCCAGAGGTCAAACGGCGCCGCCGCAGGGATATAGAGAAGACTCGTATACTCGCGCTTGCCCTCGACCCGGTTATGGCTCCAGCTTAACGGATCGGCGAAATCGTGTGACAGATATTTATAGAACTCCTTGTACTCTTCCTCATCGATATCGCTGCGCGCACGTGTCCATAGCGCGGTCGCCGAGTTGACCAGCTTGGTCTCCTCATCCTCGCTCCCACTGACGAACAGGGACACGGGAAATGCGATGTGGTCGGAGTATTTGCGAATCAGAGATTCGATCCGAAAGGACTCCGCAAACTCTGTCTGCTCTTCTTTCAGATGCAACGTTACGCGGGTGCCACGCTCAACTTGCTCAATCTGCTCAACGGAGAATTCGCCCTGACCGTCCGACTCCCAGCGCACCGCCTCTTCTTTTGAAAGGCCGGCCCGGCGCGTCTCAACGGTGACTTTGTCGGCGACGATAAAACTCGAATAGAAGCCAACGCCGAACTGGCCGATCAACTGCGCGTCATGCTTCTTGTCACCCGTCATCTGCTGCAAAAACTCAGCCGTCCCCGAGCGGGCAATAGTGCCGAGATTATCGATCAGCTCCTCGCGCGACATGCCTATGCCGTTGTCAATTATTGTAAGCTGCCGCTTTTTCGGGTCTACCTCGATACGTATCGAGAGCTCAGTATCGTCCCCGAGCAACTCGGGCTTGGCAAGCGCTTCAAAGCGCAGCTTGTCGGCCGCGTCGGAAGCATTGGAGATCAGCTCCCGAAGGAAGATTTCCTTGTTGCTGTAGAGAGAATGGATCATCAACTGAAGGAGTTGACGAACCTCAGTCTGAAACCCCAGCGTTTCACGCTTCGAACTGTCGGCCACCGGCATTACCTCGTATCCAAAGGCTCTCAGGATTGGGGCAGTTACGGTGAATTCAAGCCCGCAAACGAGCTGCTTTTCGGGTAATCAGGGAGTCCGCAGGCCTGCATGCGTCGGCGCGGTTACGGCGCGGTAAAGCAGAGTCACGAGCAGCAGCAGGCAAGTGGCCAGTGCCAGCGGCGGATGGATGAGTGCCAACCAGACGGCCGATGCAATGAGTAGCAGGCTGGCAGTCAACGCGGCAACACCGAGGATCAGTCGCCGAAGCCGCTCGTAAACGAGTCCAAGCGCCCCGACCACGTCATCGATATCGTCCAGGTACTGAAGAAAACATTCCATAATTTTGCTTCTATCGAATAACGGAGAGCAGCGGCCCGGCGCTATCGACATCACCGCTGGGGGTATCGGCGTCGACTAGCGAGGCATTATTGGATTCTTTGGCATGCGCTATCGCGCGATGGAACAGTTCCCAGCGCTGCCGAGCGGACTCGTTTTTCAGTGCGTCGATGGGAGAATCCGATTTCTTGTAGTTGTTTGACATACTTTTCATTTGGGACATTGGTCAGTCAGTAAGGCTCACTATAGGACCCTGCAATTCCTGCGGCCGTGAGGCAGATCACAGCTTGCTGCACAGCATCGAAAGAGATTCAAAAAGTGTGCGGAAACCAGACGTAGTTCGCGTTTTAAACGCGACCTGCTTATCAACTTTCCTCGCTTGCCAGGTGTTACCAACCGAAACGAAAAACGCCGGCGGGTGCCGGCGTTTTACATATGTCAATTGCGCTTGATCAGTCTTCGTCAGAAGTCTTCGTCCAGTTTCGTTTAACCTGATCGGACCAGTCACGATAGCCTTTCCAGGAATACAAAGCGGGATCGATACCGGCGCGCCGGCTGCGCGTCGCAGGCGCTTTCGAAATCCAGCGACGATACTGCTTCCAGCCGTCCGCATCATTCGCAGCGGGCTCAACAACAGCAGGTTTAACAACATCGACTGCTGCGTCGTCGGTCTTGGCGGCAGCTTCGGCGTCCGTGCCAAAACCGTCGACCCATCTCATGTTTTTGCTATCTGGCATTGAGTTTGCTCGGTCAATCCTTTGACTAAATACTAGGGCCGAAAGCGCCAAATTCACAGGAACTGCATCACAATGCCAAATCCTTTTTTTTTATTATTTTCAGTGACTTAAGTGGTGGTTTTACTTAATCACGTAGCAGGGATGGTATTCACCCGTCGAAATCTTCATGCGCTTGCTCGCAACGAACCCAGCCAGCAAGTCATCCAGCAAAGCCATGATTCGCTGTGAGCCATCTATCTCAAACGGCCCATCACGTTCAATAATTTCCGCCGTATCGTCTCGCACGTTGCCCGATACGATGCCCGAGAAAACACGCCGGAGATTCGCAGCAAGCTCGTGCCTGGGCAGAGCCTCATTCAGATCGAGTTGCTTCATCGTCACGTGGCTTGCCTGGAATGGTCGCTGAAAATGCGCGTCTATCTGCATCCGCCAGTTGAAATAATAGGCGTCACCATGCTCGTTACGAAACGCGAGCACGTCGTCGAGTCCCTGCTTCATGCTGCGCGCAACTTCCGCCGGATCGTTGATAATGATTTTGTATCGCTGCCGCGCCTCATCACCAAGAGTCGCACCTACAAACTCGTCGATTTGCTGAAAATATGCCTCGGCAGACGCCGGCCCTGTCATGATCATGGGCAACGGCTGACTCTGGTTATCCGGGTGCAGCAGCACCCCGAGCAGATAAAGGATCTCTTCGGCCGTGCCAACGCCCCCCGGAAATACGATGATTCCGTGTCCCAGCCTGACGAAAGCTTCGAGCCGCTTCTCCATGTCCGGCATGATGACAAGCGAGTTTACGATCGGGTTCGGGGATTCCGCCGCGATAATACCGGGCTCGGTGATACCTATATATCGGCCACCATGAATGCGCTGCTTGGCGTGGCCGATTGTCGCACCTTTCATCGGGCCCTTCATGGCACCGGGGCCACAGCCGGTACAGACATTCAAAGCCCTCAGCCCCAACTCATAGCCGACCTTCTTGGAGTAATCGTACTCCTTCCGGCTAATAGCATGCCCACCCCAGCAGACCACCAGGTTCACTTCCGCCGGCAGCTTCAACATCTTCGCGTTTCGCACGATATGAAATACCGCGTTCGTAATGCCGTCCGTTGCGTCCAGATCGAAGCGACCGCTCTCCATTATTTCGTTGCGCGTAAAGACAATATCGCGCAACACGGCGAACAAGAGCTCACGCGTACCGCGGATCATCTTGCCGTCGACAAATGCCTCTGCCGGCGCACTGCTCAAAGACACTTTGAGTCCGCGATCCTGCTGTATAAAACCGACTTCGAAATCTCTATAGGTATCCAGCAGGGTGCGAGCATCATCGCTTTGGCTGTCGGCATGCAAAACAGCCAGCATGCAGCGCCGCAGCATCGGGTACAGACCGCCCGCGCCGCCGTTTTTCAACTGGTCGACTTCGAATTGGGAGAGGACTTCGAGGCTGCCCTCGGGCCACACCTCCGCATCGACAAACTGAGTAGTCTTTTTCAGCACCGGTTATTGTCGTCCTCAGGGGCGTATTTCAATCGGTGTGTTCTCGCCAGTCATCAGCCAGATATCGATCATGTCGGAATTGGATACCGCAATGCAGCCATTGGTCCAGTCCTGCGTTCGGTAGTAAGTCTCAGATTTTGTCGGCTCATTCGGCTGACCGTGAATCATAATTGCGCCGCCCGGCTCGACACCGATCGTATTCGCTTCACGACGATCCACCTGATTGGGATAGGAGATACGGATAGAGAGAAAAAAGTCGCTGTTCTGATTGCGGCTGTCCAGCAGGTAAGTGCCCTCGGGCGTCCTGAAGTCGCCCTCTTTCTTTTTGTGGCCGACGGGTCGAATACCCAGAGCGATCTTAAACGTCCGAAACGCTTTCCCATCTTGCAGCAGGTACAATTTGCGCGCCGCCTTTTCGATAATAACCTTGTCGGCGATAGGAAATTCCGCCGCCTGAATAGTGACCGGCATCAACGCCACGAGCATGCTCGATAGCAGCTGTAACAACAACACTCTTGCAGACAGGTCTCTATTCATAACATGGCTTTCAAGAACCGGACAGCAAGCCTAGCAAACCTTGTTGTCGCCGCCTATGCCCCAAGTCACATCGCAACTCACCACGAGCGGGGCTCGCTTTGCGACAGCCTCTATACATTCCGACCAATGATCCAGCCAATCGCAAAGCCAATGGCGCCGGCGACCATTGTGTACATTGGCAGGTAGCGGAAAACGCGCCCCGGGTTTTGCGCGTCAGCAAACATATCACCGAGATTGACGGCATAGGCATAGTGCAGGTAGAGGGAAAGACCCAGCGCCGGAACCGCGAATCCCAGCGTACCGAGAGGCATGCGCCAGCCGGCTCCGGTCCATGTTCCGCCGCCGCGATGCAGGGTCAATATGGCTAACGAGAGCAGCATCAGCAATGGCAGCAGGTTTCGAAACAGATACGGCTCGCCGTGCTCGACTTCCGCGAACCACACGGCTGAGGCCGTTATGACGACCATGACCGGTGAGATGTTCAGTAGCAGCGACTTGGACTGAGCGCGCATCAGCCGGATTGCGCGTCCGTGAGCACGGGAAACTGTACCCGTGTACCGGGCCGTACCTTTTGCAGATCGAGACCCGGGTTGTACTGGCGAAACAGCCAGAGCGGCACATCGAATTTTCTGAGCGCAAGAATCCAGATCGAATCGCCATCGCGAATGGTGTATTCGTTGATTCCGGTTATTACATGGCGCCTGAAGAAACCGTCTTGCTGCTGACGGTGATAGGCAATGCGCCGTTCCTCGAACGTTGTTGCGTCGACCGTGCCGAGATCCAGCTTGATTCGTCGCCCGACCTCCACGGCCGTGCGGAACTGCAGCGAGTTGAGATCACGCAACCGCTGCGTTTTTATTTGCAGCCAGTCGCCATAATGGCCGAGCGTTTCCAGCGGCTGCACTTCGATGCTGCCATCAGCCGCAACACTGTAATCGCTGGGATCCGATAGCAGATCGGTCTGCGGTGCGACCGTCGGCGCCGCGACAAGATCCTCCGACAGGGTCGCCGGCGTCACTTCTGCGACGGTAATCTCCTCCGCATCCGTCGCAACGCTGGCAGCAACATCGGCCACGACAGGAGGCGGAGCCTGGACGGCAACGATCGCTGGCGCCGGCCCGGCTGCAGGAAGACGCAGATTCTGGCCGATACGAATTCGATGACTGCTGCTTAGATTGTTGATTGCTACGAGAGTCGAGACACGCGTGTCGTAGGCCTCTGCGATCTGCGACAGGGTATCTCCGCGAGCAACCCGGTGAAACATATCGGGTAGCTGCTTGCTATGCGTGCTGTCTGCCGGGAGCCCTGTAAACAGCGCGTCCAGCGGTTGTGCAAGGGCACTGGCAGGCATACGCAGTTCGTAGCCTTTCGGCAGGTATTTGCTCCCCTGCCACACCGTAGCCTGTAGCCCAGGGTTGTGCTTGCGTAGTTCTTTTGCCGTTGTGTTTAGCGCGCGTGTCACGCCGGTCACTGACACATAGGCGGGCAAGGTCGCGGTCGAATAGTCAGTCGGCTTGTCAAATACGAGTCCGGGAAAGTACCTCTCTACATTTTGGTCAACTTCCTTGGCCGCGAGAAAAGCGACATAGAAATTGCGTGATGCGAAACCGAATGTACGGCCATTGTAGTTTCTCAAAATGTCGACATAGGCCGTGTCGCCGTATTTTCGCATCGCACGCCGAACCCCGGCCAGGCCGTGGTTATAGGCCGTCATAGCCATCGGCCAGTTGCCGGTAATCGAGTAATTGTAGGCCATCAATCGACCAGCAGCGCGCGTAGCCGCGTAAGGATCATTGCGCTCATCGACAACATGATCGATTCGCATGAAGCGCCGCCCGGTACTCCGCGTAAACTGCCAGATACCCGATGCGCCAACATGCGAGCGCGCGTCGGGATTGTAGGATGACTCGACGTGCGGCAGCGCCGCAATCTCGATCGGGATGTTCAACGCCGTAAACTGCTCAATGATGAAATCCCGCCATCGACCCGAACGCACCAGACCCTGCTCGAATCGATCCCGCAATCCCTGCTGAAAACGTATCCGTTTCGTTGCCGCCGACAGGGTGCTGTTACTGACTCCATCGGGCCAGAGCGCAAGCACCCTCGCCTCCTCGTCAGTCAGCTTGTCGCGCTTTCCGGAAGCAAGCGACGTCAGAACGGCGCGTACTTTCTTGCGACGGGCCTCGACACGGCGCTGTCGCTCCCGTCGTGACAGGGACGCCGGCATGGCAATACGTTCATAGACAACCGCCAGATTCCGATTGTCATGCAGTACGCCCTCATCCGTGGCATAGAGCGTAAAGATCGACACCCAGAAGTCGACATCCGGCTGCAGCTCCGGAGGCTTCGGGAAAGGCTCGTCGGCGGTCGCAACGCCCATCAGGAGCAGCAGGACCGGCCACAAATAGCGGCGAATGCTTGTCATTTCAATGATTTCAAGTTTCAATCGTAAATTATTGATTAGTTCACGGAAAATTCTGTGGATTTAGCCTAGTTTAGACGATACGCATGCACAGCATCGACCGAAAATCTGATATTTGCGCCGGCATTGGCCCCTACGTGGCATGCCTGCTGCTGATGTTGCCCGTTTCGACGACATTGGCCGGCGAGGCCGCGATCGAGCCTTCCGACAACGGTGCCGACGTCATTGAGGATACGACCCACGATAACGACTCGCGTTCCAGCGAAACTTCGGCGGCTGCGGAAGAACTGGTCGAGGCCGTTCCCGCCCATGAGCACCTCGTTCCCCTGGCTGATGCCGTAGTCACCGCCGAGGGCCAGGCGTCGCCACTGCAGCTTCTCGGTGCGGAAATAATGCCGGGAACGGCGCATCGCCTCGCCTGGTCTGCAACCGAGCTTTTTGAGGGGGTCCCGGTATCCACGCCGGTGCTGGTCGTCAATGGCGCGCTACCCGGACCAACACTTTGCCTGACGGCCGCTGTGCACGGCGACGAACTCAATGGCATCGAAATGGTTCGCCGTGTCATGCATGAGATCGCGCCGAGCAAACTGTCAGGCGCCGTTATCGGCGTTCCGATTGTCAATGTTCAGGGCTTCCGCCGCGGCTCGCGCTATCTCCCCGACAGGCGCGATCTGAACCGCTACTTTCCAGGCAATCCCGGTGGCAGCGCCGCCGCTCGAATTGCCAACTCCTTCTTCAATGACCTCATTGCACATTGCGATGCGCTCGTCGACCTGCACACCGGCTCCTTCGAACGCGCAAACCTGCCGCAGATTCGCGCGGACCTTAGAAACCCGGATGTCGTCACGCTGACCCAGGGCTTTGGCTCAATGGTTGTTCTGCACAGCTCACCAACCGTCGGCACCTTGCGTCACGCAGCGACATTGGCCGGGATTCCTGCAGTCACCGTCGAAGCCGGCGGACCATCGCAGCTGGAGCTGGCCGAAGTCAAACACGGCGTCAAGGGCATCGAGACTTTGCTGAGTACGCTCGGCATGACCCGAAAGAAACGATTCTGGGGCGACCCTGAGCCGGTCTACTATCGTTCGTCCTGGGTGCGCGCCGACAATGGCGGTATTCTGCTGGCTGACGTCAGTCTTGGCAGCACGGTTCGAAAGGGAGACCTGCTCGGCACGATTACCGATCCGATGAGCAACCAGCGCACGGAACTGTATTCGCCTTATGCCGGGCGCATAATCGGAATGGCGCGCAATCAGGTTGTAATGCCTGGCTTCGCCGCTTTTCATGTTGGCATCCAGGCAGACAATATTATCGTTGAAGACCCGGTTCCGGATGTTCAACAAAAGCCGGGCACCGGTGGTTACGTAGACGGCATGTCCGAGTAAACTGCGTTCTCGATGAGCGCAGCACGTAAATCTCTTTCCAGTTTCTGGAGTCCTCGCTACTGGCCCGTCTGGCTGGGCATGGGTGTGTTGCGACTGGTCTGCCTGCTCCCGCACCGATTCTCTCTCGCCATTGGCCGCGTCCTTGGGCGCCTCGCGCACGCCGCCGGAGGTTCGCGCCGTGCCGTCGTGCGACGCAATATCGAGCTCTGTTTTCCCGATCTGTCGCCTGCAGCGCGCGATGCTCTCGCCTACGATCACTTTAAAGCGCTCGGTATGACTCTGATTGAAATGGGGCTTGGCCGTTGGGCCACGGATCGACACCTGGCTTCAATTACCAAACTGACCGGCATCGAACATGTTCACGAAGCGCTGCAATCAGGAAAGGGCGTCATATTGCTGAGCGCTCATTTCACGACGCTGGAAATCATGGGCCGCGTTCTGGCACTGAACATGCCACCATTCGACGCCGTTTTCCGTCGCAATCGCAGCGAATTCATGACAGAACTGCAGCGAACCGGCCGCGAACGCTCGGCCGCATCGACCATTGAGAAACGCGATATCAAGAAGATGGTCCGCAGCCTGCGTGCAGGCCGTGCGGTCTGGTATGCGCCAGATCAAAGCTACAATCGCAAGGGCTCCGAGGTCATCCCGTTCTTTGGCATACCCTCAATGCATACGACGGCAACCTCTACGCTGGCCCGACTTGGAAAAGCCGCCGTTGTGCCGTTCTTCCCGCGGCGACTCAGCGATTCGAGCTATGAACTGACGCTCTATCCGGCTTTCGACAATTTCCCGAGCGACGATCCCGTCGCTGATACGAAGCGCTACGTCGAGCTCCTGGAACAGCACGTACGAACCTGTCCCGAGCAGTACTTCTGGATACACCGTAAATTCAAGGACTTGCCCTCGGACTACCCGGACTACTACGCCGATTTGGAAGCATTGAAATAGCCTTCCAGCAGTTGCTCCCAGTTTGCGGCGCGAAAGTTCAACGACGGATCCAGACCTGCAATTTTGCGCAAGGAACGATGCAGGCGAGCCAGCGTCTCTTGTTGCCAGGTGCCGCGAGGACGTAACGAGCCTTTATCGAAATCCAGCATCCAGAGATCGCCGGAACTGTCGATCTGCAGGTTATAGGCATTCATATCGGCATGATAGACACCCGCCGAGTGAAACTCGTAGATCGATGCACCGACCGAGTGCCAGAATTCCTCGTCCGGCTTGTTCTCTGCAATGTAGACCGACAAAGATACGACGTCCGGTATCCGCACGGTAATGAGATCTGCCGTGTAGAAGGTCCCGCGCTGGCAATAGCGTGCGGCCGCCGGGCGTGGCACGTTGAAATTGTTGGACGACAACTTGTCCAGCAGCCGCCATTCACGAAACGATCGTGTCTTGTCAGGACCTGAGAAAACAAAGGTATCTCGTACCAACTTGCCGATCAGGCCGCCGCGCATGTAATGGCGCAAAACAAACTGGCGCGGCACATTGCCAACATACATCGTGCTGCCACGACCGCCCGACCGCAAAGCGCCCGTCAGCGCCTCGGCATGTGGCCAACCACCGGCTACGAACAGGCTCTCCGATATCTGGTTGATGATGGCCTTATCGTATAGGATTGCGCCGGACGCAGTTTTCTCGACGGTTTCGGTCAAACCTCCCGCCCTCTTTGTCGACTAGTCTGATTTGATGATGCCTGAAATAGCCGTCCAATCGAAGCCAGAGTCGCTTTGCGTACTGCGCCTCTCGGCCATTGGCGACACCTGCCATGCACTGGCGGTCGTCCGGCGCCTGCAGGACAACTGGCCGGACGTGAGTATTACCTGGATTATCGGCAAGACGGAAGCGTTACTGATGTCCGACATTGCCGACATCGAGTTTATCGTCTTCGACAAGTCAAAAGGCCGTCGCGCCTACATAGACGTCGGCGCGCAGCTACGCGACCGACATTTCGACGTCGCTCTGTGCATGCACGCCTCGATGCGGGCTAATTTTCTCTGCCGCCGCATTCCAGCAACGATTCGCCTGGGCTTCGACAAGGCGCGGGCAAGGGACTTTCAGTGGCTGTTTACCAACCGCCGCATTCCGGCGGCACATGGCGAGCACGCGCTCGAGGCCATGATGTCGTTTGCTACCGCGGTAGGGGCAGAGCCGCGAGATCTGCGTTGGGATATTCCGCTATCGTCAAGCGACACAGCATTCGCAGACCGGTTTCTCGACGACGGCAAGCCACTCGTGGTCATCAGCCCCTGCAGCAGTCAACGCAGCCGCAACTATCGAAACTGGAGCGTCGACAATTACGCCGCTACGATTCGCCACCTGCAGGACAAGTACGACTGCAACGTTATCCTGACCGGCGGCAACACCGAGACAGAGCGACACTATGGCCGGACGCTCGCGGCGAGCGGCGCCACCGACCTGACGGGAAAGACCTCGCTGAAAGAACTCCTGGCGCTCATTCGAGCCGCGCGCCTCGTGATCTGTCCTGATTCCGGCCCGGCGCACATGGCAACGACGGTCGACACACCGGTAATTGCCCTGTTCGCGACCTCCAACCCGGACCGCACCGGCCCCTATCTTTGCCGAGACCTGACCGTCAACCGCTACCCGGACGCCGTCAGGAAGTACCTTGGGCGCAACGCCGATGAGCTTCGATGGGGGCAGCGTGTGCGAAACCCCCTTGCGATGAATTTGATCCAATTCGACGATGTTAGGCGCAAGATCGACGATTTTTTCGCCGTATAGCTAAATTTTGTCGACATTATCGGGAAAATCACCGGCTGACGTCCCGGCACCTCGGATACTCTCAAGAATGCTCTCCGGCGCTAGTTCTTTGAGGCACCGCAGATGCCCGAGCGGGCACTGGCGCTCGAAACAGGGGCTGCAATCCAGGTCCAGATAGTGAATGTCACGACGAGCCGTCAACGGCGGGGTGAAATGCGGCGATGAGGAGCCGTAGATACCGTGAACATGACTGCCAACGGCGGCCGCGATGTGCATCAGACCGGAGTCGTTGCTGACAGCATGCTGCGCGCAAGCCAGCAGATCGATAACGTCCGCAAGCGACGTCTTGCCGCAGAGATTGATTGCAGCGCTGCTTGTGGCGATAGCGTCTCCGGCCGCACGATCTTTCTCCGAACCCAGAACCCAGACTGCATAGCCATCACTGGCGAGCTGCCGCGCCAGCAGCGCAAAATACTCCAGTGGCCAGCATTTCGCCTCGCCATACTCAGCCCCCGGCATCATGGCGACAACCGGTCCCTGCTCGTCGAGTTCGAGGTTACTGCGCAACACCTGCTGGCGCTCATTGTCGATCGACAGGCCGGGATATTCGGCCGATGACAGCGGTGGTACGTCGCTGACCCCTGCGTCGAGACCCAGTGCGAGAAATCGCTTTACCGTCTGATCGAGCACCTTCGCATCGAAGGGCCTGACGTCGTTGATCAAACCGAATCGGGATTCGCCACGAAAGCCGGTCCTGCGTGGAATTCGCGCAAGCCAGGGAATCAGCGCTGACTTCAGTGAACGGGGCAAGACGATGGCCTGTTGATACCCTTCATCCTGCAGGGATCTGGCAATTCGCCGTCGCTTGGCGAGGCCGATTTCTCCATGGGCGGTTTCCGCCGCGATGCCGCGCCGGACTTCCGGCATGCGTTCGACGATGGGCAGTGACCAGGCAGGAGCCAGGACATCCAGCGATCGGTCCGGCCGCTCCGACTTCAGCCGCTTGAACAGCGCCTGTGACATGACCATGTCACCAACCCAGGATGGCCCGACGATCAGCGTCGCAGTATTCAGGTTTGTTGGCGATCGCAAAGCTGATCCAGGTAGTCCTTTACCCCGCTCTCCACCGGCCGGAACTCAACGTCGCAACCGGATGCCCGCAGCTCCGCCAGGTCCGCCTGCGTATGGCTTTGGTAGGCACCCTTGAGATGCTCGGGGAAAGGTATGTAACGGATCTTGCCCTTGCCGTGCCAGTTGATGACGGCACTGGCAATGTCATTGAAACTCTGCGCGCGCCCGGTACCGGTGTTGAAAATTCCCGAAACGCCAGGATTCTTGAAAAACCACAGGTTCACATCGCAAACATCGTCGACATAGACAAAGTCCCGCAGCTGCTCGCCATCGCCGTAACCGTCGCTGCCCGAAAAAAGCCGCGCCTCGCCATCGTCCAGGATCTGGTTGTTGAAATGAAATGCGACGCTCGCCATCGCCGCTTTGTGCTGCTCACGCGGTCCATATACGTTGAAGTAGCGCAGGCCGACGACCTGGCTATCCGGTTGGGCCGCTACACGCCGCACATAGCGATCGAACTGCAGCTTTGAATATCCGTACACGTTGAGGGGGTTCTCGAACAGTGGATCCTCAACAAACGACTTCGATCCGCCGTAAACCGCTGCCGACGACGCATAGATAAAGGGTGTTGCGTTGTTCAGACAGTGATGCAGCAGCCGCTTGGAGTATTCGTAGTTATTCTCCATCATGTAGCGGCCATTCCACTCGGTTGTTTCGGAACAGGCACCCTGGTGAAACAGGCCCTTGATACCGGCGCCAAACGCCCTGTCGGTTTGCAGGCGATTCAGAAACTCGTCTTTATCCAGGTAGTCCGCGATGGGCAGGTCGGCGATGTTGACGAACTTGTGACCGTCCTCGAGATCATCGACAACGATGACATCGTCATAGCCACGATCCACCAGCGCGCGAACCAGATTGCTGCCAATAAAACCGGCGCCGCCGGTAACGATATGCATGATCCTGTATCCCCGAGAGTAGCGACCGCCCGACGGCTAGTCGTCCACAGCTGTCAGATGATATTGCGCTCCGCAATACGGACACTTGGCCTCGCCTGTCTCTTCGATCGGAAGATACACTTTAGGGTGCGAATTCCACAGATACATACCTGGCATCGGACAGCTCAACGGCAGATCTTTACGGCGCACGCCGTAATTATGTTGTGCATTGGCCGGAATGAGATTCTGGTCGACAGTTCCTGCTCTGGCAGCCACGGGTATCCTCTACGCAAACGTGAATTGACGGCAAATTATATGCGTTGCGCCGCGTCTCGACCATGCTCAATCGAGCCACTGATGCCAGATGTCGGCAACAAATTCGCGTTCTTGGTGAAAATCCGCAACATTGGAGAGCGCCGGCTGGCCATCGATTACCAAATGGTGCTGCCGGCGGCGGTAGCTGCGGTAACAATCCTGCAGGCCATTGCCGACGTCAGCCGTCAACGTACCGGTCTCAACAAGTGCGTCCAGTTGCCGAATGTTGTCCGTATACTCGATAACGCTCGGGTCGGTTTTCGCACGGCTGAGCACCAGATACTGCACGAGGAATTCAATATCTCCGATTCCGCCAACGCCGTGCTTGAGATCGAAATGCTGCTTGTCGCTGCGATCCAGCTGCTTGCGCATGCGCTGGCGCATTGAAATCACGTCCTCGCGCAATGTCTCGCGCTTTACGCGCCCTATCAGAGTGTCTCTTCGAATGCGCTGGAACTCGCTCGCTACGCCGGCGCTTCCCGCGACGGGACGCGCGCGCAGCAGCGCCTGGTGTTCCCAGGTCCAGGCGTTATCTTCCTGGTAGCGCTCAAAGGCCTCCGTGCTGGTTACCAGCAATCCGGACCGGCCATCCGGCCGTAAGCGTGTGTCGATCTCGTAGAGTCCGCCGGCACCCGTCTGCGTTGTCAGAAAGAGCACCAGTCGTCGGACCAATCGCGCAAAAAACAGGGTGTTATCCAGCGATTTTTCGCCATCCGTGACGCGCGCATCACCCTGTGAGTCGTGCAGAAAAACGATATCCAGGTCGGAACCATAGGACAGCTCCAGCCCACCGAGCTTGCCATAGCCAACGATCCCGAATCCTGCCTTATGTGTGGCGCCGCCGATACTGTAAGTGGGCACGCCGTGGCGCGCAGTCATATCGCGCCACGCGACGCTCAGTGCCTCGTCGAGAACCGCTTCGGCAAGCCATGTCAGACCGTCACTCACTTTCATGATCGGCAGGCTGCCAGTGAAATCGGCAACTGCGATGCGAAACTTTGTGGCGCGTTGGTATTCGACGATCGACTGCATGCGCGTTTCGCTGTCACTCTCGGCCAGGGTCGAGGTTCGCGCCTCCAGTTCCGCTGTAAAATCTGCCTTCGTGACCTCGCTCGTATGAACATGCGGATCGAGCAGCTCATCAAGCAACGCCGGGTGGCGGGCTATCTGTTCGGCGATGTAGCCGCTGCGCGAGCAAAGATCAACGAGCCGTGACATGGCCGCGGGGTTCTCATTGAGCAACGCAAGGTAAGCGCTGCGCCGCAGCACCCGGGCGACAACCTCCAGCGCACGACTCAAAGCGAGCACGGGTTGATCGGACTCCATGATCTCCAGGAGCAGTGCAGCCAGGAAGCGGCTTAGCCGCCGTGCCGCTATCGCGTCAATCTGTTGCGTTGCAGGTGCCGTTGCGAACGAGACGATGAGGGTCGCCAACGATTCTGCGTCGACGCTACCCTCGCGCTGCAGCAACTCCTGCCACTGCTCCTCAGTCGCCCCGGACTCCCAGGCCCGCAAAAAGTGCTGCCGCAAGGGCTTGTCGGCACTGTCGGCCGGAAACGCAGCTAGCGCAAATTCCTCCGAGACCGCGGTGCGATGCTTATTGAGGTCACCTTGCAGGGCACCTTGGTCCGGGTAACCCATGGCTAGGCAGAGGCGCTCCTGATCAGCATCATTTCGCGGCAGATCATGAGTCTGCTGATCTCGAATTGCCTGGATGAAATTTTCCATGCGGCGCAGAAAACGGTAAGCCTCGATAAGTCGCTCGGCGCCGTCCGGAGTCAGGCCGCGACGACTGACGAGTTTCGGCAAAACCTGCTGCAATTCGCGCCCCTGCAGTGCTAAGTCGCTGCCGCCGCGTACCAGTTGAAAAGACTGCACGATGAACTCGACCTCACGAATCCCGCCGGGACCGAGCTTGATATTGTCGGTGAGGTCGCGACGCGCAACCTCGGCAGTAATCATCGCGTGCATCTCTCGCAGGGACTCAAACACGCCATAGTCGACATATCGGCGATAGACGAATGGCCTGATCAACTCATCGTTCAATTCATTGATCACCGGTTCCGCAGGCTGCCGGCCAACAATGCGCGCCTTGACATACGCGTAGCGCTCCCAGGCCCGGCCATGCTGTAACAGGTACGACTCGAGTGCGGCGAAGCTAACGACGGGCGGTCCACTCGCGCCAAACGGCCGCAGTCGCGTATCGATGCGGAAAACGAATCCGTCAGCCGTCACTTCATCGATCAGCGAAATGATCTGTCGCGTCAATCGACCAAAGTACTCTTGTGCGCTGATGGTACGCGCACCATCCGTCTCGCCATCCCGCGTATAGAGAAATATCAGGTCGATGTCGGACGAAAAGTTGAGCTCCCTTCCTCCGAGTTTGCCCATTCCCAGGGTCACCAACGGCACAGGCTGGCCATCGCTGTCGCGAACCAGGCCATAACGAGGTGCCAATTCGCGTTCAGCGCAACGGCTCGCCGCATCGAGCATCAGGTCCGCAAGCAACGACAATTGCTGCAGGGATTCGTCGAGGTCCGCCAGCGCGAGAATTTCTCGCCACAGGATGCGCAGGAGGCTTCTGTTCCGGAACGTTCGCAGCTCCGACTTGAGCGCATCGACATCATCAGAAAAACCGGTATCGGTGAAGTTGTCGTGCAGGTTCGTGACGTCGTTGAACGAGGCGACGTTCGTCACAAACCAGTGCCAGTCCCTCAGGACTACCGCGGCCGCAAATTCACTGCAGGCTACAAGCCGAACCAGCGAGCTAACCTTATCGTCGGGCAGTTCGGAGAGCTCTTGCTGCTCCTCGAGCCGCTCAAGCCACTGCGTGACCGGCAATTGCAGCGACCCTGGCAGGGAGCCTATCGCGGCAGCGGCGTGTGGTTTTGCGTTAGCTTCCATGAGCTGCAGTCTATCGAAAAACGCAACCGACTCCGGCACTATTGGCAAGTGACCCACAAACACCTGCTTATCGTTTATCACTCCCAGTCCGGCACAACCGAGCGGATGGCGCAGGCCGTTATTCGTGGGGCAACACATGCCGACATAGGTGGCGTCGATGTTCGTGTAAAGCAGGCGCTGGATGCCGACGCCGACGATCTGTTGTGGGCTGACGGTTTTATACTCGGCACCCCAGAAAACTTCGGGTATATGAGCGGCGCCATGAAGTACTTTCTCGACCGGGTATTCTATCCGTGCGAAGGCAAGATCGATGGCCGGCCCTGGGGACTGTTTGTTCGGGCCGGCAATGATGGTTCCGGCGCTATTTCCAGCATTCGCCGCATCCTCTCAGGCCTGGCGGTCCGGGAGGTTCTGGAGCCGGTTCTGATTAGCGGAGACTTCGACGAGTCGCGGCTGCTCGACTGCGAAGAGCTGGGAATGACTCTGGCGGCCGGGCTCGAGGCAGGTGTTTTCTAGTGCTTACAGCGCCTTGGACTCGCTTAGTTCGGCGAAGCCTGACAGGACTTCTTCAATAGGCGCAGGCCTGCCAACCAGGTGCCCCTGCGCGAAGTCTACGCCCAGCTTTGTCACAAGCTTGCGGGTCAGATCTGACTCGACATATTCAGCCACGGTCTGCAGTCCCATCACCTCCGCAACCTGCGTAATGGCTGCAACCATCGATTCGGAAATCCGGTTTTCCGTGATGTCGCGTATGAACCCGCCATCGATCTTTAGCGTATCAACGTTGAAGTTCTTCAGGTAGGCGAACGAACTCAGGCCTGCACCGAAATCGTCCAGTGCGATAGTAAAACCATGGGCCTTGAGACTGTCGATGAGCTCCTGTGCTTTCGCAAGGTTCGAAACCGCCGCCGATTCCGTGATCTCGAAGCACAGTGACGTCGGGGAAAGCCCGGAATGCTGAAGTTCTTCCTCGATGAAACTGAGAATATCGTCATCGCCGAGCGTCTGGCCCGAAAGATTGATCGAGAAGATGGCGCCACTGTCCTCAATAGCATCCTTCGAATCGGCAAGTGACGCGACGGTCGACGAAACAACCCAGCGGTCGATCTGCGGCATCATGTGGTAGCGCTCTGCCGCTGAAAACAACGCCTCCGTTGGTACCGAATTGCCGTCTGAATCGGACATGCGTAACAAGATTTCAAACCGTGGATTGGTCGAGCGACCCGTGAGATTGACTATGGGTTGCGCCCGCAGTTGGAATCCTTCGCCGTCCAGTGCCTGTTGGATTTCCGACACCAGCTGCATGTCATCGTAGCGCCGAATAATGCTGAGATTGCCTTCATCGAAGACCTCAACGCGATCGCGTCCGTGGTCCTTTGCCGATTCGCAGGCCATTCGCGCGGTCGTCAACGCACTGCCATCGTCACCGTTCGAGTGCGAGAATTCCGCAATGCCAATACTCATTGTTACCTGCAGTGACTTGTCGCCCTGCAAATAGCGCAATGCGGACCGTTTTTCTCGAACAGTATTGGCGAACTGCAAAGCCGCGTCCGGGTCGGCATCCGTCAACAGGATACAAAACTCGTCGCCCGTAAGGCGCGACAGGACCGCGTTGTGGGGCAGGTTCTCCTCGAGGAGCCGGGCAAAGCGGACAATCACCTCGTCACCGGCTTTTCGGCTGAAATTGTCATTAACCAGCTGCAAATTATCCAGGTCGAAATAGATCAGCTGGTGTGTAGCGGAGGCTGACGACAATCCTCTCCACGACTCCTGCAGCTGCGCCTCGAAGCCCGAGCGGTTCATCAGCCCGGTCATCGAATCAAAAGACTGGGCGATAACGTATTCGACCTTGCGTACGATATGCGACATGAAGCGTTGATCGCCGCTGTTGAAGTCCTGCTTGTCGACCCGCCCAAGCTGCGCGAAGACACCCTCGACATTGCCATGCTTGTCCGACACGGGACTCAACAGGGCCTGGTACCCCTGCTCGGCCGCATTCGTGGCACCTTTCATGGGCGGAATTTCAAAAACCCGTGGTCGCTTCTCGCCATCCAGTTTTGGCATAAGAACATCGATGAGATAGCGATCCAGCACTTTCCGGTTGACCGTCTTCCAGCTCGCGTGCGTCGCGCTGATACGGATGCGCTTTGATGGGATGAGCAGGACACTGTAATTGATACCGAGATAGCGCCCGCTTTGACCGACCAGCTGCGCGAGACTGGAGTGACTGCGGGAGGCGACATGAATTTTCTCATCGACGTCGTAAATATGCTGCAGTTCCCGCTCGACCTCGTGTGCCCTGACCTTCACCTGCGCAAGGCTCTCGGCAATACGCAGATTCTCACCAATGAGTTCGACAGCCGGCTCTAGAATTTTCTTGAGCAGCTTGGGATTAAAGGACGAGGACTGTCCGACGTTTTTTGAAAACAGGGAAACCAGGATGCCGAGCACGATTCGAGCCTCGTCGAAGACCGGCAAAACCAGCACGGTTCTCGCCGAGGCCAACGATTTCTTGAATATCTCGTTGTCGTCCTGCAGCGCGGAGATGGAGCGCTCAGGAAGCTCAGCTACGAAATTATCGACCTCGAAGTCGTCGCTCTCGGCGCTGTTCCAGACACACTCGCGTGCGGTGTTGTAGAAGGCGAAGGCCTGCGCTCGCGGCACCAGCGATTTCAGCAATCCAGCGGCCTTGCCGGCATTGCCTGCCAGCGTTTGATTCGGCTTGTCATCCGGCACGAGCGCTCCAGTCCATGATGCGCGAATATCAGTACCAAACGATGCCAGTCTCGGCGTCGAAACGCTGTGACTTAAGTCTCAGCTGAAACTTATTACCCGTGTTGATTCAGGTATTTACGCGCAATCAAGACCATATCTGCAGCGCCCGCCGGACCTGGGTCCTTGCGCAGGGTCTAAAGCGTTACTAACCAGTCTTCGTCCGAGCCCTCGTTGACCCCCTCAAACAGCGGCGTACTCAGGTAGCGCTCGCCGGTATCCGGCAGCATCGCGAGCATCACAGAGCCTTTTTTCGCCTTTCTTGCAACCGTTAGCGCCGCAGCCAGCGTGGCACCGGAGGAGATGCCAGTGAAAATCCCTTCTTTCGCGGCCAGCTCACGTGAAACGGCAATCGATTCATCATCACTAACGGGCACGAGTTCGTCAAAGACCTCGCGGTTCAAAACCTCGGGAATGAAGTCCGGTGTCCAGCCCTGAATCTTGTGCGGGCTCCATTCTTCTCCGGCCAGCAACTGCGCAGCCTCGGGCTCGGTTGCTATGATCTTTACGCCAGGCCTCGCGACTTTTAGTACTTCCCCGACACCTGTCATCGTGCCACCGGTACCGTATCCGGTGACCCAATAGTCGAGTCGCTTACCGGCAAAATCACTAAGAATTTCCGGGCCTGTCGTTTGCCGGTGAAATTCCGGATTAGCCGGATTTATAAACTGACGCGCGAGAAACCAACCGTGCTTTTCTGCGAGCTCCTCCGCCTTCCTGACCATACCGGTGCCACGTTCCGCGGCCGGCGTCAGGATAACTTTTGCACCAAGACCGCGCATAATTTTGCGTCTTTCAATCGAGAACGAGTCAGCCATTATGGCGACGAACTGGTAGCCTTTTGCAGCACAGACCATCGCCAGCGCAATGCCTGTATTGCCCGATGTCGCTTCGACGACGGTCTGTCCCGGCTCCAGTGTGCCACGGGTTTCCGCATCGGTAATGATGGCGTACGCGAGTCGATCTTTTACAGAGGCCATCGGATTAAACGACTCGACCTTTACGTACATTTCAATACCATCGGGTGCCATGCGATTCAAACGCACGACCGGTGTGTTGCCAATAGTTTCCAGAATGTTGTTATATATCATTATTCTTGTCCCTGGTTTTTTGGTCTGCCTGACCGTGTTTAGCACATATTCGACCGCTTTGCGTGCCGTCAAGATGACTTACAAATACCTGATCGTTCAATTATCTGTTATATCCTAGCCTCTCGATCCGCCATGTCACTGAAACTCATTGACATATCTCTAGTCCGATATTGAATACTGTCCCGGCCCTTTCGACGATGAAGCTCCAACAACTAAAGTACCTGCTTGCGATCGCGGATAACGGCCTGAACATTACCGCAGCGGCCGAGCGCCTGTACACCTCTCAGCCCGGCGTAAGCAAACAGTTGAAACAGCTCGAGGAAGAACTTGGGCTGCAGTTGTTTACACGCAAGGGCAAGAGCCTTGATGGTGTCACGCCAGCCGGGGAGCAAGTGATCGCACGCTCGCGGGTGATCATGCGAGAGGTCGAAAACATTCGCAATCTCGCTTCGGATTTCTTTGCCGAAGAAGAGGGCTCACTATCCATCGCGACGACGCATACCCAGGCACGATACGTATTGCCGGACATCGTTGGCAAATTCCGCAAACGCTTTCCGAATGTCAGCTTGAATCTTCACCAGGGAACGTCAGAACAAATCGCGGACATGGTGGCAGCGAACAACATTGATTTTGCGATAGCGACCGGCTCAAGGGAGCTTTTTTCGGAGCTCCTGCTGGTGCCGAGCTATCGCTGGGACCGTTCGATAATCGTTCCAAAAGGACACGAGCTGACAACGCTTGATCGCAGACTCACTTTGCACGACCTTGCGAAGCATCCATTGGTCACCTACGTCTTCAGTTTTGACGGGCAAAGCTCATTCAAGCGGGCTTTTGCTGAGCAGGGACTTGAACCGAATGTGGTGTTTACGGCGCGAGATGCCGACGTCATCAAGACCTACGTTCGGATGGGCATGGGTGTCGGAGTTGTCGCCAGTATGGCGGCCGATTGTTCTGACAGGCAGGACCTGGAAGCAATCGATGCTACCGATCTGTTTCCGCGCAGCACGACGTGGATTGGCTACCGAAAGGACGCCGTGTTGCGACGGTATATGACAGAGTTTGTGCGTTTGTTCGCGCCGCACGTCACGTCGAAGCACATCGATGAGATTCGTCGTGCCGTTTCGCAGGAGGCGATTGACGAGTTATTTCCCGAAGAGATGCTGCCGCTTCGCGGTGGTTGCGAGGACGGCGTCATAGTGGCCGCCTGACGTAACGTCAAGTCTGCAATCAATAAATGCGCACACCACCGTGTCGTTTTCTGCTGCTGTGGTCCACCCACCAGAGACCGGAGAGAAATCCGCCAATCAGACATACCCCAATAGCGGCTCCGACCCAGCTCAGCGGCAGGCTTCCTTTGTAACGCTCCTTCATACCCTGAATGCTGGCGTTTTCCGCCGCGAGTGTCTCGACCTCGGATTCAGCGTTCATGAGCTTTTGCGTCAGCGCGTCAGCCTCATCTTTGAGGCTTTGTATGGTTGCGGCGGGACCTGCAAAAGCGCGTTTGGTCTCTTCGAGCTCAGCGGCCAGAGCATCTCGCTCCTGGGAGGTCTCCGCAACAATGAGCTTGGCCGGTTTCTCATCCACAAGATAGGCCGCTTTGACATAGCCGCTGGTACCGTCCGGAAGCCGAACATTGGCGTAGTTACGATCCCTGGAGATTATCTCTAGTTCCTGCCCGCTTTCGAGCATCCGGAATGCCCGGTCGCTGGTATCTTCGGACTGGTGCAGGCCCAGTCGCAGGTTATCAGTGATATACGCGGTCTCGGCCGCCGCCACCAAAGGCAGTAGTGCAAGAACCCCAATTACCAGACGCATAGTCAATCTCCGTTACTGGCCGCGAGTGTACTACAGGCGGGGCAGATTGCGATGTGACCTATTGTTCGTAAAGCCAGCGAAGCAGGGCCTCTTGAACCTCTTCTCCCGGGCCACGATGCACGTCGGTGTGGTTCTGCATCGCGACCACCGCGAAGCGCCGTCCCGATCTTGACTGCAAATAACCCGCAATGGCCGCTACGTGGTCCATCGATCCGGTCTTGAGGTGCGCCTTACCGATCAGGGGCGAAGCCTTGAATCGGCGGCGCAGGGTGCCGTCAAGTCCGGAAATGGACATCGAGGCCAGATACTCGGGCATATAGGGTTGCCGCCAGGCGAATCGCAGCAAGGACACCATGTCCATTGCGGCAATACGCGAATCCCGTGACAGCCCGGCGCCATTCTCGATCGCACACTTGCACGATTCGAGGTCATTGTCTGTAAGCCATTGGGCGATAACATCCCTGCCGCCTTCCTCTGTTCCCGGAGGCCCGTTCACTTCGGCCGACAGGGTATAGACGAGCTGTCGTGCCATGACGTTATTGCTGTGCTTATTGACGCGCGCGATCATTTCACTGAGCGACAATGAATCAAAGGACAAAAACGGCCCCACATCGTCAGGAATAATTGTACCTGCGTCGACGTTGCGCCAGCCGCCGTCGAAACGACCGCCGAGCTGGCGCCACAGCGTCTTGAAGAGACCGTAAGCAAAATCGTTGTGGGACAGCGCTGCGCGATCCATTGCGTAACGCTTGCAGCCATCAGGAAACTTTCCCGAAAACGTAACTTCATCGACCGCCTCGTTGCTGCTTATCGTGATGCCGCGTTGATAACCACGACAGCCGCCCACTGCGAGGCCCAGCCGGTTAAAGACGCGCAGATTGTCGAGTGACGGGTCCAGCGTGACCGTTACGCCCTTGCCATCCTGACCGGGCTCGAACCAGTAGCGCACCACCTTGAAATTCATCAACAACGCATTCGGCGCCACGTTATAGGCGCGCAAAGGCTGTCGATCGAATTCTCCCGGGTCGTAATCTCCCACTGAGAAATAGCTGTCGTCAATCAACAGATCACCGGTGATCTCGCGAATTCCCATGCGCTGGATCGCACGCAGGAGTTGCCAGACGCGCTCAGTGACGAGGAACGGATCACCGTAGCCCTTGATCAACAGGTCGCCGTCGAGAGTGTCACCTTGCACCTCTCCACGAAGGTAAACGTCAGTCTTCCAGCGAAAGGAAGGGCCCAGAATGTCGAGGGCGACCAGTGTTGTCAGCAGTTTGATCGTCGAGGCCGGGTTTTGCGCCTCACCCTCCCGCCACCGCAACAGAACTTCGCCGGTGTCAACATCTGCGGCATAAATGCTAAGAGACTCGGGCGGTAACTGACGCAGCGTCAAGACACTCTGAATGTTGTGTGGCAACGCGGAGTTGTCCGCCTGTGCTACCCCGTTGAGCATCGCTGCGAACAGTATGGCGAATCCGGTGCGCGCAGCCCGAACCGCCATTTTCCTGACGACACTACTGCGCATCTTCAACATCCAGGGTTGGCACATGTCGCGCCAGCGCACGGCTGGCGGTGCGATGAATTACCCATGTCAGCACGACTATGGCCGCAATACCGGCCGCTGCGATCCAGTAACCGAGGTCCGAAGGGGTCGCCTCACCCGAAAGAATCTGGCTGAGGTCATGCGCCAGGGTTCCGAGATACACATACAGACCGACCGCGGGCAGCATTCCCAGTGTCGTGGCAACGAGGTGAGTACGTGCCGTCACCGAGGTAATGCCGTATGCGTAGTTCAGCACGTTAAACGGAATCACGAGAGACAGTCGCGTTAGTACGACGATCAGAAACGCTTCTTCCTTCAAGCCCTTCTCAATTGCCAGCATACGCTGATTGTCGGCGACTCTTTCCTCGACCCAGTGGCGCGCCCCCATTCTGCCGACGAGGAAGGCGCTCTGGGCGCCGACGGCTATGGCAATTGCCGCAAATAGAAATCCCGGAGCCAAACCGAACAGAAAACCGGCGATCATCATCGAGCCGGATCCCGGCACGAACAATACGGTCGCGACAACAACAACGACGACATAGATGACAGGGGCGGCGATCGGATGCAGCCTCGACCACTCGACTACGACGGCGATCCAGTCCGCGAATGGAAAAACGTAAAGGCTGTAGGCCAGCGTCACAAAAATTGCGGCCAGCACCACTCTGTTAATCATCGTTCGATTCATGACATGTGCCTGTCGTGGCCTCAGGGTGCCGGACGTTTGATTTTGTAGCTCTTGATGCGATCTGCCAGCGTGGTTGGTCGAACACCTAGCAGCTCGGCCGCACCGCCGGAACCCGACACACGCCAATTCGACTGCTTCAGCGCTTTGATCAGATTTGCCGTCTGCAGTTCCTTGATCTGTTTTTCGGTTAGAATTTCATCCTCGTCGCCCTTGTCCTTGCTCACAAGAGACCCGGACGTTTCCGGTTTGAATTCCGGCATGGACAAGTCAAGGCGCAACACCTTGCCCTGCGACAGAATGACCGCACGCTCAATGACATTTTTGAGCTCCCGCACATTACCGGGCCAATCATAAGATCGTAGATTCGCGGTCTGAGCGCGCGTCAGTGTCAGTATCTCTCGCCCGAAGTCTTTACAGGTCTGTTCGAGAAAGTGCTGTGCGAGCTGCACCATATCGTCACCGCGTTCTCTCAACGGCGGCACTTCCACAGGAAATACACTTAAGCGGTAAAACAGATCCTCGCGGAAACGCCCGTTGACGATGAGCTCCTCGAGGTTGCGATTTGTCGCGGCGATAACCCGGACATCGACGGATCGGGTAACGTCGTCGCCGACACGTTCGAATTCACTCTCCTGCAAGACTCGAAGCAATTTTCCCTGCGACTCGAACGGTATTTCTCCGACCTCATCAAGAAACAAAGTGCCGCCGTCGGCAAGTTGGAAGCGTCCGATGCGATCGCGATTCGCGCCGGTGAATGCGCCCTTCACATGGCCAAAAAATTCACTCTCAAACAGTTCCTTGGGAATTGACGCGCAATTTACCTTGACCAGCGGCCCGGAAGCTCTGGAAGACCTTACATGTATTGCGTGCGCCACAAGTTCCTTGCCTACGCCGGATTCGCCTTGCAACAGTACGCTCACCGGTGTTTCTGCCACCGCCTCGACACGTTTCAGCATACGTCGCAGCGCCGCGCTGGTGCCAACGATGCGGCCAAAATTCATCGCAACGTTGACTTCCTCGCGCAGATAATCGCGCTCCCGTTCGAGTTCCTCGCGCAGGCGCGCATTTTCCGCCAGTGTACGACGCAATTCTCTCTCCGCCTGGTTGCGTTCCGTTACATCCTTCGACGCAACCAGCATATGCTCAACATCGCCTTGCTCGGTACGATGGGATATCGCGGACATGACCAGATCGACAACCTTTCCATTCTTGGTCACCATCTGTCGCTTCAGGTTATTAAACGAGCCCTCATTGATCAGGTCCGTCAGGCGGCCGTCCGCATACAATTTGCGGTCTGCGTTGCTAAAGAAATCAGTAATCGGACGCCCGATGACTTCTTCTCGTTCGAATCCCAGTTTTTGCAACCAGTGATCGGTCACGGTAACGATCAAGCCGTCCTTGTCGACCGTATGCAGCATGGCCGGCGTTGAGCGATACACGTTGCGGTATTTGAAGTTGGCTCGGGCCTCGTCCGAAATCTCCGCATACATCGCGATGGTTCGCAGAAAAGCGCCCTCGCGATCAAACTCGACGATCGCGTTAGTCAGACAGTCAACAACTTCGCCGCTCTTTGCAAGGAAGCTGACCGGCTTGTTTTCGAGTTTGCCGGTGCGACGCAATGCGGGACGAAGTTCATGGCGCACCCGCTCAGTTGTCTCCGGCGTCGTAAACTCCTCGGGCCGGTGCCCGACCATCTCATCGCGCTCATAGCCGAGGCGATTGAGCATCGTGTCGTTTACATCGAGATAGACGCCATCCTCGGCGATCGAGGTCGCCATGCTCGGGGCCTTGCGGAACAGCCATTGATAGTCGTCTGAGGTCATCATTTCCGCATGATATACGACATTTCGTAAATGTACTTACGTTTTTTCGTAATTTACGAAATATCGTAAACACTGATTTTCCACTAAGTTACTGTGTTTATTGCTTTTATTAAGTTGGCACGGCTTATGCAGTACAAGGCAGTAGAGAAGGGTGCCGCAGGCTCCCAATTAACCAACCCGGCGCAGCGGATGCTGCGCCATTTCGCTTAGGGACAAGACCATGAAAACCAGGAAAGTAGAAAACGGGCTCGCATATGTTGGGGCGCTTGTCGTCCTGATGGGCGTGCTGGCCGCCGCAAGCTCGGCATTCGCTGCAGAGCCCTCAGTTACAGACAGTGCGACGGCGCCCGGACGCGATGCGGCTGCCGAGGCTGTCATTGGCGCAAAAGAAGCGATGCGGGAGTCCGCTGACGTGGCTGCGAAGGCCATAAAGGTTGAGACGTCCTTCGACCTTGAAAACCAGCTTTCCGACATCAGGTCTACGCTTATTGCGGCTAACCAGTAAATCTGCACTTACCCCCTCCGGCGGCGTGCGAACCAGGTTTCTCTCCCCCTTTTAACCTGGCCATCGCGCCCCGGAAATCGCCGGATTGGAATCCGGCAATACGGACCATGAAGGTCCGGCGGCACCCCCCTGCCGTTGACTAAAGGGCGCCGGGGACCGATCCGTGTCGGTTCGGCCCGCTGCATCAATCATTGAATTCAGTTCCCCGGCGCCTTTCTTTTTAATCCATTGTGCGGTCTCTGTGCGCTTCTGCACGATCATTAAGGCTGCTTGAGTTGCGATTGCTGATTACCTCACGCAGGCGCTTCAGCCAATGCCGTGCCCACGCAAACTCGATACTGAGGATTGCCAGCCCCACCGGAATGACGACCAACGCCGGTCCCGGTGTCACGATCATCACAACGCCCAGCAATAATACGGTAGCTCCGACAACACCGATGACGATGCGCCGTGCTGCTTTGTAAGTTATATGAAGAGTTCTCTTGATCAATGGTCAGTCCACTATGTCTTGCTTTTGCAGCGTTCTGCCGTAGCCTTGGCGCGATGAAGGTATTTTCAATAACGGGCCTGCTTGCCGCAGCGCTGTCTTCAACGGCAGGGGCCTCGGCCGTCGACGGCATATTGACGGTACAGGCAAAAGAGTCAACAGCACAACTCGAGCCTCGCGATGCGGAGCGTAGCCAGATCATGTTACCGACGCTCGAGCTCGCCATTCTCGCTTCATTCAACTGTCCCGCCGACAGCAAGGCATCAGCGTTGACGATCAGTGTTTCAGACACGCATCAGTATTTCGGCCCGCAGCAGATTGCCGAAGCAGTCTCGCTCGAAGCCACGTTCAGCGTTCCCGGTAGCCAACTGGCTCCGGTTACGATTCCTGAATTTTGTGTTGCGGGCGCACCGATAGACGATCAGGGCCTGTCGCTGCCGGGCATCGCAACGGCGCAGGTATCATTGCGCTGCGGCGGCGAAAATAACCCGCCGACCATGTATTTCACAAGCACATCCGTGCCGGTCAGACTCTATTGTCAACCAGACGAGGATTCGGAATTATCTTCGCTGGAATCGACTTCGCCCGAACCTGCATCGCTGGACAAGTAGCGGTTGAAAAAATCGAGCGTCCGTCGCCAGGCATCCTTCGCCGCCGCTTCGTTGTAGTTATTGCCGGTGGGATTGGCGAAGGCGTGGCCGACACCTGGATAAATATGAATTTCATGGTTCTTGCGCAACCGCGATAGCGCAGCCCCGAACGCTTTTACCGACGCAACCTTTATGCCCTGATCCTCTGCGCCGAACAGGCCGAGTATCGGACTGTTGATGGGACGCAGTTTTTCTTCGTCGCTGCTCACCTGCCCATAGTAGATAACGGCCGCATCCAGATCGTCAGGAAAAAGCTCTGCCGTATTGAGCGACCAGGCACCGCCGAAACACCAACCGACGGACCCGACCTTCGGTGCGCCGGCAGTCTTGCTGACGAATTCATAGGCGCTGCGGATATTGGCGTTCGCGGTTTCCAGGTCCTCCACAACGCCCAGCATGTACTGGCGAGCTTCTGCCGCGTTGCTGGCGACCTTGCCGCCATAGAGATCAACGGCAAGCACAATGTATCCCTGAGCAGCCAGTTGATCCGCCATCGCTCGAATGTTGTCATTCAAGCCCCACCATTCATGAATCATGATCACCGCAGGTAGCGGTTCGAACATATCGGCCGGCGCCACGAAGTAACCATAGACCAACTCATCGCCGAGCTCCGCATACGGCAGGTTGTCCGAAATAACCGGGCCGGAGGGCACGACGCGGGCTGCCGGACTGGGCGTCGTAGTGTCTTTCGCATGCTCTCGCGACATTGCTTCGACATTTTCCCGTGCGGCGGCCTTGTCCGCTTCAATTGAGCTGTCGTCTGCAGAGCCGCAGGCGCCAAGGGACAGTGCCACCAAAATAACGGCTATCGTAGTTACTGCCTTTCGAACTCCAGCTATCAACATTTGCGTATCCTGCAGTATTCTTTTGCGAAGTAGAAACAGCACCGGCTGGTCCCGTTTGGCCAGTAGTGTAATCGAAAACAACGATCAGGAACCACAATGAGCCTACTCGGCGAAACACTTGTATACCTTCTCGCGGCAGTCATAAGCGTGCCGATCAGTCGCCGGCTCGGATTTGGCTCCGTATTGGGGTACCTGGCGGCCGGCATCGTTATCGGGCCCTTCGGCTTCGCCTTCGTAGACGACGCCGAGCATATCCTGCACTTCGCGGAACTCGGCGTCGTATTCCTGCTGTTCATCGTTGGACTGGAACTCAAGCCTTCGCGACTCTGGGTCATGCGAAACATGGTTTTCGGCCTCGGAGCAGCGCAGGTCTTTGCAAGCGCTGCCGCCATAGCGCTGCTCGCATGGGCTGCCGGATTTGGCGCCAACGCAGCAATCGTTGTCGGCCTGATCCTGGCCCTGTCTTCCACGGCCTTCGTTCTGCAGTTGCTGGCTGAAAAGAAGCAGCTGGGCGCCACGCATGGGCGGGCCGCATTTTCCGTTCTTCTGTTTCAGGACCTGGCTGCAATCCCGCTGATCGCGATGCTGCCGTTGCTCGGCGCCAACGCGTCGTTCGACGATGGCATCAACTTTGTTCAGATCGGCCTGATGGCGGGGACTATTGCCGCCCTGATCATCGGTGGCAGACTGCTGTTAAGACCGGTTCTGCGTATTGCGGCCAGCGCTGACATCCCTGAAATTCTTACCGCGACAGCGCTGCTTGTCGTCATCGGCAGCGCCTTGTTGATGCAGGTCGCAGGTATGTCGATGGTGCTCGGTGCTTTTATCGCCGGTATGTTGCTCGCCGACTCTGAGTACCGACACCAACTCGAAGCTGATATCGAACCGTTCAAGGGCCTGCTGCTCGGGCTGTTCTTTATCGCCGTCGGCATGATGGTCAACATTGGCCTCTTGCTGGAGATTCCCGGGCGTATCCTGCTAATTGTAGCGTTGCTGATCGCGACAAAAGCGCTCGTGCTTTACCCGCTTGCACGACACTTCGGCATGTGTGACTGGCGCGCAGCGTTGAAACTTGCAGCCGTACTTGCGCAAGGCGGCGAGTTTGCTTTCGTCCTGTTCGGCATCGCAAGAACTGAGCAAGTACTACTTCCGGGACTGATCGATGAGCTGATACTTGCGGTTGCGGTTTCCATGATGATGACACCCATTATTTACGCGCTGGTCGAACACCTCGGCAGCAGCATGGAAAACAAAGCAGAGCCGGAATACGACGTCCCTGAAGGCGCTCATCACGACGTGTTGATTGCTGGCTTTGGTCGCGTAGGGCAGATCGTCGGACGATTACTTCGCATTGTCGGCAGGCCCTTCACCGCGCTGGAGAGCGACGCCGGACAGCTGGATATCGTCCGTCGATATGGCGCCGCCGTGCACTATGGGGATGCGTCACGACTCGACTTGCTACGCGCCGCGGGCGCCGAACACGCGAAGATTTTTGTTCTCGCCATATCCGACCTCGATCAGTCCATGCGTATAGCCGAAGCCGTCACGAAGCACTTCCCTCACCTGAAGATAATTGCCAGGGCACGAAATCGACGCCACGCACACAAACTGATGGACCTTGGGATCGAACATATATTCCGTGAAACCCTGCTCTCAAGTGTCGCTATGACCGAGTTGGTACTTCGCGATCTCGGCTACTCCGACACGCAGGCAAAACGCCTTGTTGATACGTTCTGCGAGCGTGATGCGAGGCTGCTTGTAGAACAGCATGCAATTCATGATTCGGAAGAAAAACTGATTCAGTCAGTCAAGGATACTTCCGATGAACTGGAGGCTCTGCTCAAGGATGACTCGATCTCCTGACTACCATTCGTCATCGTCTTGCCACTCCTTGAGCTTGCTCTTGTCGACCTGCTGCCATTGCTTTTCGCTCAGGCGAACGTATTGCACGACCCTCACGAGGGTGTAGACGATGATAAATGCGATCATTATGAGCAGAAAGGTGAGGCCAGACGGCATTGCGTTGTTACCTGTAGTCTTGAAAGACCAGTCTACCATTGCGGCGTACGCCTAGAATGCCCGAAAAGCTGAGACAAGATTCGATCCTGCGTCGCTCAGCCTCTTTGATCAGGGAGGCCTTGCGCGACAACGAAGAGGACTTCACTTCGGGTCCCGTCCGACGCGCACTGGCCTTGCTTGCCATCCCGATGATGCTCGAGATGGCTATGGAATCGATATTCGCGGTAGTCGATATCGCATTTGTCTCGCGCCTGGGTACCGACGCGGTAGCAGCGGTAGGCATTACCGAAGCCCTGGTCACGGTTCTCTACGCCATCGCTATCGGTCTGGGCATGGGACTGACCGCGATGGTGGCGCGCCGCATTGGCGAGAAAGACAGAGACGCAGCCGCGCTGGTGACGGGACAGTCAATCTGGATCGGGGCTGCGCTGTCGATTGTCATCGGCATCGCCGGCGTTATCTATGCAGAAGATCTGCTGCAATTAATGGGCGCTTCCAGCAATGTCGTCGAACAAGGCCGAGGATTTACGGCAGTACTATTGGGCGGCTCCGCAAGCATCATCTATCTTTTCCTGCTAAACGCCGCGTTCCGCGGTGCCGGCGACGCGACCGTCGCTCTGCGCTCACTCTGGCTGGCCAACGGCCTTAATATTATCCTCGATCCCTGCCTGATCTTCGGCCTCGGGCCCTTCCCGGAAATGGGCGTAACGGGTGCGGCCGTCGCGACAACCATCGGACGTGGCGTCGGTGTGATCTACCAGCTCTGGTACATGTTGGGTATTCGCGGGCGGATCCAACTGCGCGCCCGTCACCTGGTATTGGTTCCCGAACTCGCTGCACGTCTGCTGCGACTATCGATCGGGGGAATCGGCCAGTTTCTCATCGCGACAGCCAGCTGGATTGTTGTAATGCGCATCGTTGCTCTATACGGCAGTTCCGCTATCGCTGCGTATACAATTGCGCTACGTATGATGGAATTTACTTTTCTGCCAGCCTGGGGCCTGGGCAACGCTGCGGCGACGCTGGTCGGTCAGAATCTCGGTGCCGGACAACCGCAAAGAGCGGAACGATCGGCCTGGGCTGCCGCCAGGTACAATGCCGCGTTCATGGCAATTGCCGGCCTTTTCACACTATTGTTCGCGGCTACCATTACCGCACTATTCACGAAGGATCCCGACGTCCTGTACTGGGGTACGCGGTGCCTGCAGATACTCGGAGTTGGTTTCCCGATGTACGCTGTCGGCATGGTCATGATTCAATCCCTGAATGGGGCCGGCGATACCGTTACGCCGGCGATACTCAACCTGATCTGTTTCTGGCTGGTACAAATTCCACTGGCGTATTTCCTCGCAACGCAGACGGCGCTGCAGCCGAACGGCGCATTCATCGCTGTTGTCGTCTCCGAGTCACTACTAACCGTCCTCAGCGTAATCGTGTTCAGACGCGGCGACTGGAAGCGGCATGTCGCCTGACGCAGCACTTGTCGAAATTTGCAGCGCGACTATCTGGCGAGGCGACACCTGCGTATTCAGGAACCTTGATCTGACAATCGCGCAGCACGAACGAGTGGCGATACTCGGACCCAACGGATCCGGCAAGACGACCCTGTTAAAGACAATTAACCGCGAACTCTATCCGGTCGACGAACCTGGCTCCTCGATTCGCATACTCGGTCTGGACAACTGGAATGTCTGGAAACTGCGCGAGCACATTGGCATCGTGTCGCACGACCTGCAGCAACGGTATGCACCGTCCACCTCCGCGATTGAAGTCGTTGTCTCCGGGTTTTTCGCAAGCGTTGGAGTACACGGCACGATCGCGAACCAGGTATTGAGGGAACACAGGGAAGCGGCTGTGGTGACAATGCGGGAGCTGGGTCTCGAGTCACTCGTGGATACGCCGCTGGCAAAAATGTCTACCGGGCAACAGCGCCGCTGCCTGCTCGCGCGCGCGCTGGTTCATCGTCCGGACACCTTGATTCTGGATGAACCGACGGCGGGTCTGGACATTGCCGCGAGCTTCGACTACCTGGAGAGACTTCGAAAACTGGGGCGCGAGGGCCGCAATGTGGTGATCGTGACACACCACCTCAATGAAATCCCGCCGGACGTCGATCGAGTGGTTCTCTTGCAGGCCGGTCGCGTGGTTGCCGACGGGCCGAAGAAATCGATCCTGAACGGCGAGTTGCTCAGCCAGGTATACGAGACACCTGTCCGCATTGCCGAAATTGACGGCTACTATCTCGCCTATCCTGGTACCTATGCGAGCCAAGGCAGCAAAAACGTGACCTGATACGATGCGTAGGGACGCCAACGAGTCTAATCTCACACTTATGTTGAAAAGAACGGCAAGAACCATCCTGACCGGCACGCCGATTATGGTGCTGCCCTCGTTTGCGGCGGAGACCGAGGTCCAGACAGGCATTACAAGCGTTGCACCGGCCGTCTTCATATTTGCCATAGCCGGCGCTCTGCTGATGACACTGGTATTTCGCTCAACGGCCCATCACGTCACGCGATTCTTCACCTCCCGATTTGGACAGTGGCGAATACGAAAAGCCCTGCACAAGCTCAGTCCGGACGTCCTGCATGATTTCATCCTGCCGGGTGCCTATGGCGGCCTCGCCAAGATTGATCATGCCGTGCTTACCGCTGGCGGGATTCTTTGTATTCAAACGAAACACTACAACGGCATCGTATTTGGTGGCGAAGACGAAGCGCAGTGGACCAATGTTGATGGCGTTAAACGTCGGCGTTTCCTGAACCCCCTCATCCAGAACGAAGGTCGCAGCCGGGCCCTGCGTAAGATAGTTCCGGACGTTCCGGTTGCCAATCTCGTGATTTTTTCAGGCGCTGTCGAATTCACGTCTGCGCCTCCCAAGAACGTCATCCATTTGCGAAATCTCGAGAGCTTTATTGCCAAGTATGTCTTCGGGCCAAGCAAGATCGAGGACTGGAACTCAGTCTGGCTGACGGTCAAGGCCGCGGCCCTGACCGATGACGGCGCCCGAAAAGACCTTCAGTCGCAGGTATTGTTCACCTGATTCGACGCAGCACGCGGCGCCTCCACCGATGATTTATACTCGGCTTCGACTACCCGGCCCGAGGCATGTTGCATGGAAAGTTCTGGCGTTCTGATTTCATCACCGATCGGTGTATTGGCGGTACTGTGCATTGTGGCAGCGTTCTTTTTCCTGGTTGCCCAGGTCAGCGGTGCAAAGCTCTTCAACTACGTGCCACCGTTGCTTTTTATCTATGCGACGCCCGTTTTTCTTAACAACCTCGGCGTTATTCCCAGCAGTTCGGTCATTTACACAGGACTCAGTCAGTTTGCCCTGCCCGTGTTCATTGTGCTGATGCTAATCAAGGTGAACGTGCCTGCGGTCATCAAAGTCATGGGCAGAGGCGTGCTCGTGATGCTGATGGGCACTGCCGGCGTCATGGTCGGCGGCGTTGTTGCCTACCTTGCGGTCCATCAATGGCTTAGCGACGATGCCTGGAAAGGCTTCGGTGCGCTCGCTGGAAGCTGGATTGGCGGTACGGCCAATATGCTCGCGACCAAGGAAATGCTCGGCGCCTCCGAGGCGCAGCTCGGTCTGGCCGTTATTGCCGACAACGTGGTCTACGTCGTCTGGCTGCCCCTGCTGCTGATGTCGCGGGACTATGCCGATAAATTTAACAAGTGGGCTCGCGTACCCGCGGACCGTCTTGCGGCAATGGATGCGGCCGCAGAATTACACGCTGAAGAAGACGTGGCACCCACGATGGCGCAATACCTGTACCTCGCGGCCGTCGTTTTCGGCGTAGCGGCCATTGGCCACGCCGTCGCACCGGACCTGGCAGGCTGGATCGCGGCAAGCTCACCGAAGCTCGCCGGTATTTTTTCAGAAACAACCACGCGCATTCTACTCGTAACGACGCTCGCGCTTATTCTTTCAACAACCGCCGCCTCAAAACTACCCAATTCGACGGCGATCGGCACCGCACTCGTTTATATCTTCGTGGCCGGAATGGGCGCACGGGCATCCATCGCCGGTCTGACAGAAGCGCCCGCTTTCATACTTGGCGCCTTTATCTGGATAAGCATCCATGGTCTTTTTTGCCTGGCCGGCGCGTGGATCTTCCGTGTTGACATACATAGCGTTGCGATCGCATCGGCGGCAAACATAGGCGCCGCCGCGTCGGCGCCCATTGTTGCAGCGCACCATCGTCCCAACCTGGTTCCTGCGTCAATCCTGATGGCGCTTCTGGGATATGCGCTGGGTAACTATCTGGCGCCATTGACGGGACAACTGGCGAGAATCGCTGCGGGACAGTAGCCATGTGGCAGCGACGCGTGAAACTGGCCGTTATCGTCTCCGCCGCAGCGCTGGCTGTCGGTCTCTCATTGTTGACCTGGCTCTGGCACGATCGACCGAACCTCGATGAAATTGGCTGGCCCGCACCCGCGCTCGCTTCGGCCGCAGCATCCGATACAGTTACCGTTACCTGGCTTGGCGTATCGACTTTGCTGTTCGATGACGGCGAAACGCAGATTCTTATCGATGGTTTCTTTTCAAGGCCGCCGCTGCTGGACGTCCTGCTGAATCGACCGATCGACAATGACGCCGCAATTATCAACTATGCGCTCGACGAGTTCCGCATGCGAAGGCTTGCCGCAATCATCCCCGTGCATTCGCACTATGATCACGCGATGGATATTGGCGCAATTGCGAATCGCACAAGCGCGTCGGTAATCGGCTCCGCGTCAAGCACTCAGATAGCGCGCGGCGCGGGCGTTCCTGAAGATCAGATCGCGCCGATCACGGAAAACCAGGCCTACGAGTTCGGTCGATTCACCGTCACCTTGTTGCGATCCCGCCATGCCCCGATAGGCTGGCGTGGGACCGTACCGCTGGATGGCAGTATCGACACCCCGTTGACGGCCCCCCAGCCGGTCAAGGCCTGGCGGGAGGGAGGCAGCTATACCATCATCATTGCGCATCCTGACGGCACGACGATCGTGCAGGGGAGTGCCGGATTTAGCGAGAACGGGCTTCGTGGAATTAACGCCGACGTCGTTATGCTGGGCGTGGGCGGCCTGGAAAGCCTTGGCCGTGATTACGCCGAAGACTTCTGGCAGGCGTTGGTAACGACGACGGGCGCGCGCAGCGTCTATCCCATTCATTTCGATGATTTCACGCGTCCATTCGGCGTAACGGAAGCGCAGCCGAGGTTCCTGAGCGACTTCTCGACCACTGCCGACTGGTTGGAAACATTTCGCGACAGGTGGGATACAGGCACGCAGCTTTTCCTCCCGGAATTCGGCAAACCTATTGAGCTCTACCCACCTCCGGCGCCCGAGACCTGATCCGGACTCGATCGCGCCAGCAAATCGCGCAGCGACTGGCGACCATCGATAACCGCCTCTTTTTGCGCCCTGCTCAGGCGCTTGACGCGATATTCCAGCGCCGATGCGACGGAGCGATCCCCAACAACCTCTGAAAACTCCAGCCGCAGCGGAGCCCTGCCGCGCAAGTACTTGGCGCCGCGAGCACTGCTTTCATGTTCTGAGATTCGTTTGCCGACGTCGGCCGCAATGCCAGTGTAAAGGCTGTCGTCAGCACAACGGACAATGTAAAGACTGAAAACCGCGCGGCTCATGGCGGCTGCAGTTCAGGCGTTGCCGCCAACCAGGGTATCGCCGAACACGCGAAAAGCACCCGACTCCATGCTCTCTTGATTTTCGGTCGTTTCCGAGTACGTCAGCACAATTTCCGAGGCACCGCCAAGAGATTCGGCGGGCTCGAACAGGCGCAGCGTCAGGACATTGCCGGTCAGCGCCGCTTCGCGGATCAGGTCATGGCCGCCAAATTGCTTTTCATTGATCTCGATATAGATCGACTCGTCGAAGTCTTCCTCGATGGTGCGCATCAACAGGAGGTAATCCTGGATATCGCCCTCGTCGGTCGTTTTGGCGAAGAAAAGCATGGTCGCGTTATCGCGAACATCGAATGCCACGGTGTCGTACTGGCGGGTAGCGGTCATGAGACTCTCGAATCGGTTAGCATCTGTTGTAACAGTTCGTCCTTCTCTTGCCAAATCTCGCCCAGCCAACGATGCACTCGGCGTCGAAACTCCCGGTCGTTCTGGTAGTCACCGGATCTCAACCATTCGTCGATCGGCCTCTTCCTTACGTCAATCGTGACGGGCACGTGGCTGCCGCAGCACATGTCCCAAAATTGTGCCGGCCCTGCCGGATATAGCATCGTGACATCCAGAATCGCATCGAAAAGGGTTCCCATGGACGACATGGCGACCGCGAAACCGCCCGCACGTGGCGGCAGGAGATGTTGATAGGGCGATTTCCGCGCCTCGCGCTTTTCAACACTGAACCGCGTACCTTCGACGAAATTGATAACGGAGGTGGGCGTATCGCTGAATTTCTCACACGCGCGCCGGGTTGTTTCCAGATCTTTGCCTTTCATATGAGGATTCTTCGCGAGGTAGGAAGGCGAGAAACGTTTCATGAATGGCATGTCCATCGCCCACCACGCCAGCCCCAGGAGCGGAAACCAGATCAGCTGCTGCTTGATGAAGAACTTCAGGAACGGTATACGTCGATTGAAGACCTTTTGAAGTACGAGCACATCGACCCAGGTCTGGTGATTCACCATTACCAGGTACCAGCCATCCTTGCGCAGACCCTCGAGGCCGCGCGCCTGCCAGTCGATCGATCCAGCCGTAAGCAGCATCGCCGAATTAACCGAAATCCAGTTTTCGCCCAGCGCCATTATCATTCGCGTGAGAAAGCGCCGCAGACCCGTGATCGGCAACAGAAGCTTGACGAGTCCAAGCAGGAAGATCGGAATGAACCAGAAAATTGTATTTATCGTAAATCCGGAAAAAACGATTATTCCGCGCAGTTGGCGTAAGAGTCTGGTCACAAGTCATACAATTGAGTGGAACGAAACCGCATTCTAGCTCGAAATTGGCGCGCGCGTTACGCTATCAACCCTGCCCGGTCGGCTATTGCGTTCGGACTTCTTTACGGACTGGTTTGACGGCGTTACCATGCCGCGCGCATACCGATCATTCAATGGAATCAATCGCCATGACCACAGCAAAACGAATAGATGGCAAAGCCAAGGCGGAGCAGCTCGCACAGACCATCACTGAACAGACCGCGGCCCTGTTGAAAGATCATGGCATCAAGCCCGGGCTCGCTGTCGTCATTATCGGGGAAGATCCGGCCAGCCAGGTATATGTTCGCAACAAGAAGCGACGGGCGGAAGCCTGCGGCTTTCATTCCCTTCAGCACACGCTTGCTGAAGACGTCTCGCAGGACGCTGTACTGAAACTCATCGATGAACTCAACAACGACGATGCCATTCACGGCATCCTGGTACAGCTACCATTGCCTGGCCAACTCGACGAACAGGCTATCACGCAGGCCATCTCACCGAGCAAGGACGTCGATGGCTTTCACCTCATAAATATCGGCAAGCTGACAGCCGGCCATACGAGCGATGCCTTTGTGCCCTGCACACCGGCGGGTTGCATGCTCATGATCGAAGACGAACTCGGCGCCGATCTGTCCGGGCTAAATGCAGTAATTATTGGCCGCTCGAATATCGTCGGCAAACCGATGGCAAGCCTGCTGATGCAGCGTAACGCGACGATCACCATCGCGCACAGCCGCACGAAGGACCTGCCGGCAGTCGTACGTAATGCTGATATCGTCGTCGCGGCTGTTGGTCGCCCGAATATGGTAAAGGCCGACTGGATCAAACCAGGGGCGGTAATTATCGACGTTGGCATCAACCGGGTTGAAAAGACGATCGATGGCGAGACCAAATCGCGCCTGACCGGCGACGTCGATTACGACGAAGCCTGTACCGTGGCCGGTGCTATCACTCCTGTACCGGGTGGTGTGGGTCCGATGACGATCACCATGCTGATGTTCAATACGCTGCGTTCCGCGCGTCTGTCCGCTGGTCTCGAGGGCTAAGCCACAACGCATCGACCGGTACGTGATCGCCTGACTCATGATCGGAAGAATCTGCGGTGGCGATCGCCGCCGCAGCCTTGCCTTGTCTCAAAATCCGGCGTTCAGCATTAACCATGCTTTTGTAGTATCTGTGTACGCCGCCGAGTCCGCATTGAACATCGCCAGCTTCAGCAGCAACTTATAGCGATCACCAAAGCCGCGCCCTGCCGACAAATCGATTTCGCTGCCGTAGTCCTCGCTACCCGATTCCGCGGCAAAGTCGTGATAGACCAGTTGGAAACTCCAGGGCTTCAGCTTGTACACGGCCTTCAAATACAGATCTTCGAGCCCGGCGCCCGGGGTCCCCAGGAACTGGTCGGCCCAGCCGTTAAAGGCGTGCAAGGTAGCCAGTGGCGTACGAAACCCCTGGCCATTGTCACTGCCGAGGGACTCGAAACCGATTCCCAGGACGAGCGCATCGATCGACCAGGTACCCTGCAGACGAAAGTAGTCTGCATCGAAGCTCGACGTCGCATTGCCTGCATCAGACTGCCGGGCGATGTCCGCCAGAACAGCGGCGCGTCCTTCGCCTAATGCAAATCCGCCGGTCAGGCGACCGCCAAAGGTGCGAGTGGAGAACGCAGGCGCATCATCGTTGTCGATGAGATAGGCGTAGCCAACGACATCCCAGTCGTCCGTAAGGCCGACTTTCGCATTGAGCAGGTGTGTATCCTGATCCTGATCACCAGCCGGAACTTCCGAACCGAAGATTCGGTTCACATTCGTAACGTAGCTGTAGAACAACTTTGTCTTTTGCAGTCCTCCGAACCGTACCTAAAGCCCGTCGTAGGTCTGCTCGTTTTGCCGCCATCCCACACCGCCAACGAAACGCTGATCGTCCAGCAGTATGCGTTGGCGCCCGACACGCGTCTGCCAGTCTTCATTCGGCGCGTATTGCAGGTACAGCTGATTGAGATCCGATCCATTAGGGTCCGCGACGACAGGGTATTGGCTGCGGTTTGGGCCGCTGGTGCCGGCACCACTGTTGAAGTCGTCAACGAGCACTTCCATGACCTGGTCAAACTCAACAAACCCCGACCAGCCACGCCACATGCCTGTCTTGTAATTCAGCCGTAGCCGCAGCGTCGACGCGTTCGCGTCTTCGGTGAATGAATCCTGGTCCACAAACTCGTAACGGTAGCGAAGATCGATGCTGGCATCGCCCGACGTTATCGCCGAGGCAATATCCCCGTGTGTATCTGGTTCTGCAGCAGCCGGAGCTGGCAGCGAAAAGACAATTATCGCTGCCAGCATCGCTGCAGAATTTCTACCGGAAGTTCTGCGGTACACGACTAGTAGACGTCCTCTACGGTATTGAATATATTGAACTTGCCGGTCGGCGTGATTACCTCTGACCCCTTGATGACGTGCTTCAGTTTGCGCGTCTTGTCGTCGACGACAACAATAGCGGACTCTTCTTCCTGGCCGCTCCAGACAGAGAACCAGACCTCATCGCCAGCCTTGTTGTACTCAGGCTGTACGACACGCTTCGGACCCTCACCCAGTTCGGCCCACGCTGCGATTGGCAGCACTTCAAAGCCGGCCTCAAAGTTGTTGATATCAAAGACGGCGATGCTCTGGCTGATGGACTCCTCCGGATTCAGCGGCGCGTCAACCCACAGGTTGGTCGATTTCGGGTGCGACTTGACGAACAATGACCCGCCGCCCTGGCCGTCGAGTATGCGTACAACTTTCCAGGCACTTTTTGGATGGCCCTCCGGATCGGTGCCGATGAAGGTGATGTTGGCATTTCCCAGAGCACTCGTGACCCAGACAGGACCAAACTTGGGATCCATGAGGTTCGCACCGCGACCCGGATGCGGGATCTTCTCGACGTCAATCAGCGCTTCGAGATTACGGTCACGCGAATCAACCACGGCGATCTTGTTCGACTGGTTCGCCGCTGTCATGAAGTAGCGCTTGCTGCGATCCCAGCCGCCGTCGTGCAGGAATCGCGCGGCGCCTATATCGGTAACGGTCAGGTTGTCGATATCCGCGTAGTTGACCAGCAGTATGTGCCCTGTCTCCTTGACGTTGACGATGAACTCAGGATGCTCGTGGGACGCGACGATAGCGGCAACTCGAGGTTCCGGATGGTATTCCTGGGTGTCCACCGTCATGCCGCGTGTCGATACGACTTTCATGGGTTCAAGCGTGTCGCCATCCATGATGACGTATTGTGGTGGCCAATAAGCTCCGGCAATCGCGTATTTGTCCTCGTAGCCTTTGTATTTCGAGGTCTCGACGGAGCGCGCTTCGAGCCCAATCTTGATTTCGGCAACGATTTGCGGCGGATCCATCCACAGATCGATCATGTCGATTTTGGCATCCCGGCCAATGGTGTAGACGAAGCGACTGGACGCCGACGGACGTGAGATATGTACCGCATAACCGGTCTTCAGGATGCTTACGATTTCTTTGGTATCACCGTCAATGAGCGCCACCTGTCCACTGTCGCGCAGCGTTACCGAGAAGAAATTCTCGTAGTCGCGATCATGCATGGGTCGTTTCGGCCGGTCCTTTGGCGCGACCAGAACCTTCCACGTGGCCTTCATGTCCTCCAGGCTGAACTCCGGCGGTGCCGGGGGTTCCTGCTGCAGGAAGCGCGCCATCATGTCGATTTCATACTCGCTGAGTTCACCCGACGTTCCCCAGTTGGGCATGCCAGCCGGCGAACCGTAGGTAATGAGCGCCTTAAGATAATCGGTACCTTTCGGTCGCGTGATATCCGGCGTCAGCGGCTTGCCGGTTGCTCCCTTGCGCAGCACGCCATGGCATCCCGCACAACGCTCGAAGTACAGGCGCGTCGATGTGGAATACTCTTCAGCACTTAGCGTTGGGCCTTCCGGACTCTGCAAGGCCTTGGCCTGCTCCGATGGGATGGGAGACGGCGTCCCTTGGTAGCGCATCTCACCTTCGGTCGCGCCCGGGTGACGTTCACCTGCGGCGCGATCTTCAAGGCCGGTGTCGCTGCGTACCTTGACAACCTCCTCGACGTTGAACGCGGATGCTTCGTTGCCCCAGGAGTTGGTCGCATACGTCAGTATCGCGGCGATCTCAGCGTCACTCAGATGGCCCATGCCCGGCATGACGGCGTTGTACATCTGGCCGTTGACCTTGATTTCACCAGTCTTGCCCTGCACTACGGTTGCGATCGCCCGCGACCGATCTTCCATCAGGTAATCCGACTTCGCCAGTGGCGGAAACGCGCCCGCAAGGCCCTGCCCGGTAGGCTGGTGGCAGGCGGCGCAGTGCGTGTTGTACAGGCCCTGGCCGTCGGCCATTAGTTGGGCCATGTCACCGGTCGCCGTCTCGGCAGCGTGCACGGCTGCATCCTGCGCCAGTAATTGACCCGGAATGAGCAGGCAGCTCGCCAACGCAAGTGTGCGCCAACGTGAAGCCGATTTCGA